>Ga0209728_1000533_pt1 | contig 29676 bp, 55 predicted proteins | sample RifGroD1_FD_183997 | JGI IMG/M metagenome (GOLD analysis project Ga0209728, IMG submission 183997) | Groundwater microbial communities from Rifle, Colorado, USA - Groundwater D1 (SPAdes) (version 2) | ecosystem: Environmental > Aquatic > Deep subsurface > Groundwater | place: Rifle, Colorado... | reverse complement strand
ATATGGGGAGGGGGTATATTTTGCGAGAGACCCCCCTATATCTGACAAGAGAATATCTCATTGATCCATTGTCACTTTTTTGTATATACCAAGAATATTAAGCTCAACGATTTCATCGATAGCTAACTCGATAGCAATGTCCTGATCGGCTTCACTTAAATCATCAGACGACTTCACTATTCTAGCAAGATACGCACTCGAATGATAACCTTTATCTTCATCGAACGCCATCCATTCATCAAACTGTGTGAATGGATCAAATGGATTATCAACGGTTGTTAACATGGATTGATTCATAAAACATTATCCTTTCACGTTTACTGTATTAGATTAGATATTGTGGATGCCGATACACCGAGATGACTAGCAATTTCGGCTTGAGTGTAACCGGCAGCAAGCATTAACTCCGCCTTTGCTTGTTTTGCTTTAGTCAATGAAGTGCTAGTTCTTGGCGTAGCTAATTGTTTAACTCTATTTAGATCGGTGTTACTTAAAATCTGAGTTAACGTGTTGGTACTAATGGCTCCAGATTGAATGGCTGCCCATTCTCGTTCTGAGATTTCAATACGTTGTTTCTTTGCACCAACCCGGGTTCTAGCTTCAGCAAGAGCTTGACCTTTAATCTTTTTAATATCAGAGGAGTCAATATCGGGATTCGCCGCTCGTTTAGCTGAAACCACAGTGTTAGCTAATATCTGGGCCTGTCTTTCTAATGGGGCATTCTTTAGTGCTATGTTTAAATGTGCAGTTAATGATGCTACTTCAGGAGCATATGCTTTCTTAGCAGATGGATCATAAGCGATAGGTTTAGTACTTAACGATTCTTTTCTTGCAGAATTAGCAAGAGCTTTTAAACTATTTGCATGAGTAGCATACACGGTTTCCATTCTTGTCCCGGAAGATAGGGTAAATGCGTCACTTACCTCGGCCATCTTCTTAGATGCCGTCTTACGGGACACAGCTTTACCTTTCTTATTAGTATAGGTTTCATCTGTGTATGAATAAACTTTTTCACCAGAGTTGTATCGATCTAATTCTTCCGGAGTCATCTTCTTAGTGTTGGTTTTTAACTTTCTAAAACCAACCGACGTTTCAGAAGAAGCTCTTGAAATGAGAGTTGATGCGCCACTGCGCGTAGAGCCTTGATATCGTTCTTTGAGCTTGGCGATACCATTATCTTTGTATGATTGTACATGATTAAGGCTATGTTTTGACGAATCGATGATAACCATTGAATGTCTTACGGCAGCAGCTATGTCATCATCATTTGCGCCTCTAATAGTCATGTCGGTTATTAGATTTGACACGTCTCCCATTTTTAATTGCATTGTTCGGGTTATTGGACGTTTCCCACCATAGTCAACTTTACCAGTCTTCTCGTTATATGTTCCACCATCGATAGTCCTCATACCATCATAAGGTTTATAGCTAATTTTAGGATCGAAGTCTTTAAGGCCTTTTAATGATGATTTAGTTTTAATACCAACACTTGGAGGGTTCGGTATAACAAGTACTGTGTCTCCGTCAAAGTCTGCCCCAGACAATCTCTCTGCTACTTTATGATTAATTCCAACGGCATCCTTTGCTTGCCCAATTGAATTCTTAGCTGGTGCATACCTATTATTGACTACTAATTCTGGGATCTCGAATATTCCACCATGTGGATATCTAATAAGAACCACTCGTTCGCCGTTGTCGTAATTAGGCGCAAATATTTCATTTTCCTTCATTCCAGGAAACGGTAGAATAACATGCCATCCTTCTCGTGGAAGTGCGGCCGCTTTTAGATGGACGGCCGCTGAATCACAATCGTCAGCAAATGAATCAAGAAGTCTCTTTTTAACTACGGGATTGTTTAATGCTACAATCTCATCGAATTCTTCTTTTTTACCAGCATACGTTAAGTCTAATTGTTTCTTTGCGAGACTTGGTGTCTGCTTCGATAACATTTGCGAAGATAAACTTTTAGACCATTTTTCTTGCCATTCGCCTTCTTCGTTAACAATATTTAATGCTTTTACGCCAATACAAGATTTAATAAGTGTTTCTGATAAGTTCATTTTTTTAGCTATTTGATCGTATGATAAACCATTCCGTTTTAGCTCTAACATATCAGACGAATTAGGATTCTTCTTTCCGTCTTCAGTTATATGATGCTGTTGTCTAACGACTGCTCCAAAAGGGTTATCTGGATCATCTTTCATTTCTTTGAAAACTTTCTTTGGATCGGTACCCTTTGGTTTATTGGTATTGTATATGATGTCAGCGCCTTTTGGAACATCATCACTATACATAGCCATCCCTTTCATATAATGAGTTCCATCGACACCGATACGAACTTGTGCATACTTAGATTTACCTAAAGATAACTCTTCAATGCCTTTTCTCAATTCAATTACTCCATCTTTATCAGAGCCGCCTTCTTCCCTATACCGGATATGCACCCTGTTTGAGTTAACGCTTCGTATAGGTTCAAGGCCTAGAAACGATCTACCACCATCTTCGGAATGATCCGTAATTGTCTTAATATTATCGGTGTTTTTATATGCTTTTGAATATGCCTCTTTCATCGATAAAGCAACTTTCAATTCGCTAATATTAAGTTCTTTAGCAATATCAGAATCGGAATATCCTGAATTTTTTAATTTAAAAATGGCTCTGGTCTGAGCTTTTTCTGGTTTAGATAAAACCATTACCGACGTCTTTTTCCCAGTTCCAAGTTGTTCTACCTGATTGTAACTAATGATATAACCTTCCGCTTTTAACATTTCAATTGAGGTTTTTAATTTGGTTCTACTTATACCTATATGTCTTTCGGTTCCGACCCCAACATCAATATAACCTTTTTTTTCAACATTTTCTTTAAGCATGTTAGCCGTTGACTCGGTTATGGTGGAACGCTCTTGAATTGCTTTATCAAGTAAAGCTCTAAAAGACGATTCATTAATGCCCATGCGTTTTCCAGCAGCGACATTAGAATAACCTTTATCTCTTAATTTGATTGCCTGGGCGACATCGGCTTTACGCAATTCGGCTTTAGCTATTGACTTTCTAGATCGAAGCTGTTGAGTAGTTATACCAAGACCTTTACATATATCAACGTCACTAACGCCTTTCTTTTTCAAATCATCAACGTACCCTAGGAAACTTTTATTTCTCTGTTGAGGGTCGTCTCCAGATCCCCATGGATATCGGCCGGAATGGTGGGGGGTCCCATAATGCAATATCTCATCAGGCATGGTCATTCTCCCATCTTAATTTTGTCTAGTTGTTTATCAAACATTATGATTTTATCCATTATATAGAGAATGTCTTCAGGCAGTGGCTCATGAATTAGTATCTCGTCTAATTGATAAAGTCTAAGCTCTATACCTATGGTTCCAGGCTTCATGTTGTATTCCAAACAGAATAAAGCCGCATAGACTTCGAGTTGACGAATTGACGATGGAGTAGATCCAGTTTTAAGATCATGAATCCTAAGAATGTTTTGACGAAACGATATGGCATCAGTGGTTCCAAAACAATTCTCAGAATAATATAATATTTGTTCTGTTGTCATTTTGTAGCCGATAGCGTCATTGATATAAAGGTTTAGAGTCTTCTTGGTTTTAGGAAGTTTGATACCGAGTTGTATACATTCATGTGCAAATTCATGAAGTCGAGTTCCTCGTTGTGCAGCTAAATATTTTGAGTATGACATAGCGAGTTTTTCAGTGTCGTAATTTACCCAGTGGTATTTACTAGCGCTTAGGAATGCGTGTTGTCCGTCGATGTCCAAATGCTTTTTGAAGTTCATGTAACACCTCCTCTTTTATTTCTGGATAAATAACACTCGCATATGACATACCGTCAAGTAATTCTAGATAGTATTCTTGATTTGGTTGGAATTTAGATTTTGCGTTTTGCTTACATTCTAAGACTGCCCAATTATTTTTATATAAAATTAATAAATCAGGAAACCCTTGAATGTAGTTGGCATCATTTTTTAAAATCACACAACCAACAAACAACGTTTCAAGTTCTTTAATAAGATTAGCCTGAAATGCACTTTCTAACATGAGTCACCGCCTATATACAGAAAAATAAAAAGAGGCATATCTCCTCTATTATAGCATATGTTTTTCACGCGAGGGCTACATCTTCATAAAACGATAAGCATTGAAATCTTTCTTAGCCCTTATGGCTTTTGCTATTGATAAATCGATACTAGAATTAGATCTGAGATGATAGTAATATAATTTAGAAAATGGCGTGTTGAGACGATCGATCCGACCTGCTGCCTGAACCATTATTTTATACGAGTAATTCTGTGAATAGAAAATAGTAGTGTCAGTCTCAATACAATTCCATCCCTCCGCCCCAGCAGAATACTGTACTAGATAAATCCAGGTTTTTCCTTTTGGTACGTCTTGGTGTTTGTGACCGTTCCATTCATTAGACGGTATTGACAAAGACGATCCTAGAGTTCTAAGCATTTCCAGTTCATAATCAAAGTTGTAAAATATAATTACTTTAGGATGAGCTTTAATAATTTTCTTGACGGCATCTAATCTGGCTGGATTGCTATTCACAACTTTACGCATTAGATAACATAATTCACCAATGGCCTTAACGGGTCTATCTGCAAATATATTCCATCGTTTAATCATAACTTGGTTAAACATTTCTTTATCAAATGGTACGACTACTGTTTCGGTAATTGACGTAGTTTGTTTCTCGTAATGCATGATTACTGTGATCTGATCACGTTGTTTGGTTAATCGTTTGGTGCCTATAAACTTCTCTATTTTTGGATATTTAGTAAATCGATTATACACTGCGTGTTCTTGGAGAAACGCTGTACGATTTTTGTAGAAACCGTTTGCCAGGAATACCGGAATATAATCGCCCCATGTATCTCCAGGAGTAGCACTTAATAGAATCCAACGATTTACTTTTGCGATTTTCAAAAAAGATTTCACCCAAGTTCCAGAACCAATTAATCTTTGTTCATCAAAAATAAAAAATGAGTTTTTAACACTAGCATATTTCGGTAAGTTATTCCATGAATCAATAGTGACTTTTACATTGTTGATGCTCAACTCTGGTTTTCGCGAAAGCATTAACGGAGCACACTCTCCATCCCATTCCAAGGAATCACGTTTCTTAGCTGTTGTAATAATATAAAGATCTTTTGGTTTCTTCATCGCAACGGCGTGACCTTTATCGTTGATCTTTATTCTACCGTCACAAGCTTTAACAAAAAAATAAACTAAGGCTGTTCTGGATTTACCAGAGCCGACTCCACCACAAAGGATGGAGCCAGACTTTAATTGTTCTATGGCATCAATTTGGTAGTCTCGTAAATTAATCGCCATCGTGCTTACAACTACCGTCACAAGCTTCGCAATTACCGCAACCACCAATAGATGCAGCGGCACTATCTGGTGAGTTGACGTATTTATGTTCGAACTCATCCTCGACTATAACCACGCGCATCGTTTTAACATAAGCTTTAACGCCACTCTTAGCATTCTTGGTCCCCTCATGCATGGACCAGTTATATGGACGAATGGCAACGTCAACTTCTTGGATCTCAGCCCAATCTAATATGTTAACAGAACTGTCGTCAAGAAGATTTTTTCCTCTACTTGAAACTATCGTAATCTTTGGCGGTATATTTGCATAACTAACTGCCACTTGTAAGTACGCTTGTCTTTCGGAATTGTCATCTTTAGGTTCTAGCCAACGTATGTTCCAGCCATCCTCTTCAAGACGATTGACCAGGGGGGTTTCAATAAATACACAGAAATTTCTTCTACCTGCTGGGTTGAACTGTCCCTCTTTACCTGAGAAATTACGAAATCCAATACGGGCATTCTCGATTACGATATTGTTTTTAACAGTCATTGTTATTATCCCCTTTCAAATTAACACCAGTTTAATTTCAAATGAATTTAGGTAACGGTTCTAAATATTCAACAGTTTTCCCGTGAGTTATAGCATAACCTATTTCCTCACACATGGCTCGTCCAATATAACCGTTAACATTTAAAACTAAAACCTTATCACAAATGTCTATTTTAGTTTTATGCAAAGTCATTAATTGGTCTTCTGACACAGTTAATTTATCAGCGTAATGATTAATTTTAACTGGAGTCAGAACAACGTGATGTTCCTGTGTTAGTTTACGATGTTGCTCTTCAATTTCTTTATTATGTTTCTTCGAACTAACAATTGTTATTAACATGTCGACTCCCCTTTCAAATACACACCAGAGGTGCAACCTTTACAGAATTCGTGTTCTCCACATTCGTCTAAACAACAGAAATAATATGGCATTTTATGTTTGATTTGACATTCTAAACAGAACCCATTAGCGTCTCGTTGTTTCTCTACTCCGCATTCCAATTTAATACTCCTCTCAAAACGGCATACAATCAAATCCTAATTTACACTCAGTTGGCTTTGATGGTTCATTAATCCAGTTTTCACATTCAAAACATATGGTTGCATGGGGACATTCTGGCCACATGCGGGCGCTCTGACCACATTCAACCTCTTCTGAAACAAACCATTCGAAATCTCCGAATTTTGAAATGTTTTCTACAGCATCATCCACCAATGATTTGTAGTATGAGCGATCTATATCGTCTTGTTTTCCGAGAGTCTCAACAACTTCGGCTTCAAGCCATCGATATCCCTTGGTACCGTTTACAGCGTAATACTTGCCTTCTTTCTCGCGAAGTAATACGCCTCCTCCCCTCCCAGGTTTTATCGGGCAGAACGATCCAACTTTTCCAACGAAGTGATATTGATGGGCTCCTTCCCCAAGTTCTTCATTCATATCCAGATATATTGCGGTGGTAACCGATTTGGTTTCGCGCATATCTTTGAATGTGATTAGCTCTTTACTAAACAAGGTCTTAAAAACATATGGATGCGCGAATTGAGCTCCAGTCGCAGTCCACCCGTTTGCTCTTATCAAATCCTTGTCTTTGCTATTTTCCCAATCATCAATTCGAGCAATATATACTGCGTCGTTTACGAGACAGAAGCGACTATAGACATCTTCGATCTCAAAATTATACCCATATTTCTTACCAAACTCTATAACAAATTCCATTATTTCATCTGTGGCATTTGGAATTTTGATAGAGTCGGTCTTAATATGCGCAACCTGAAAGCCTTTCTCTTGGACCGCAAATTGAAGGTCAATCATAAATAGTGCTCCGCGTTTAGCAACAATGTTATCCACATTTCGAGGATCTCTAAATGGATTATCAAATTTAGCCGAGGTTAATCCATAAGCAGAATTAAGCGCAGTTTTTAATCCATTAGACACATCTTTTAAAGTGAATCTAGGATTATCGCTAAGGGCGTTTTCTATGAACGGAATAAGACGACCACTTAATAGCGTCATCAATGTATCAAAATCTTTATGTTTAATGGCGATTCTGCCTTGTTTAAGTTCGCTGTAGTTTTTAGTATATGGACCAAGTAAGTTTAATTCTTCGACGCTAGTTGGATGAATTGAGGCTACGTCCGCAACTGGAGAATTTATATACATTCCAGGTTCGCCATGAACATAACCGCCTTCTCCAACTTCGATTCCTCGGTAATAGCTTTTACCATTTTTAAACTCGTATCCAGGAAACATAACACTCAAATCCGTGTATACCAATTCGTCCTGTGGGTGTTTGTTATTTCCGAATACAATCTTTATGGTGTGCTGATTCGTTGTATCGTTTACAGTTAGACCGCTTAATTCTGCAAGGATTTGTCTTACGGCCCAGTCGCCAGCCAAGTGATTAAAAGTGTCTTCTGTGGCATCGACGTCGTTCCCGCAATAATCAGCCACGAGTTCCCATTTTTCTTCTGGGACATCCTTATCCCATGGAAGACCTAACTCCTGATGGTGTATATCGAGTTTTATTTCCCATTTTTTAAGACTCATCTTGTTTCCTGCTGACGCAAAATCATAGACATCAGTATATGATATATTATAAGCTTCGCCAAACATGGCGTTTTTACTACCACTGATAATCCGTTGACTTAATTGGTATAACTGTTGATTATTAAGACCGATGTATGCTCCATACAAAATATGGTTGTCGTATCTTCGACAGTTAAAACCTATAAGTCTAAGTTTCATAAGTTCTTCGATAGCCGTAGGAGATGGATTAATCATTTTTACTTTTTCTTTATCTTTACCTTTGAACTTCCAAACGACCACAAATAGATTCGGAAACACCTCCACATCAAAGAATACCAATTCATCTTTCTCGTAAGCTTCTGGCGACACACTAACTTCTTCTGATTTGAACTGCATTTTAGACACTAGCTTTATACAGTAATCCGCTTGGTTATGACTATTGTTTGCAAAAGCTAGAATACGAGGTCGCATGTCAGTAACATCATACCTAAGTCCCGACGTATAGCTATCTTCTAAAATCTTATGGATAAAATCGATACTCGGTTTAGTTCCTGGATGAATCTCCTTATTGAGGTTTCGTTTTAACAATTCGCGAAGTGATTTTTCACTTTTTACCGCGTCGAAGTTAATCATCTTTTCCTCCCTAAATGCTAATCCAGAATTTATAGTAACTATAGGTATATTATTGCATTTACTAAGTTTTCTTCGCAATGAACTGTCACCTACAGACACTTTGACTTCTATTCCTTCTGAATGCACTCTGCTGAGTTTCTTCGCATCCCCGTCATAAATATAATGTAGATGTAGGCCACCGCCACTTTTACTAAATTCAGCATATGTAGCTGGCCATTTACTAGCCGCTTCGATGTTCTTTTCGATGGACTTCTTTCCATCACCATCCTTTAGATCAAAATCTATAACAATATGATTCTCTGGTAGTTTTACGTAATGGAGTTCTCCGGTTTTTATCTCAGATAATGTCGTTTGTACTTCTGCCCACTTCATAATTGGTATATCGTTCGAACTAGCGTATTGGGCAGGACAATTGGAGCATAACTCATCAAACAATGAATCAACACAATCAAGAACTAACGAGTTTAACGTTTCTTCTTTTGGCGCCACAGCAGTTATAAATTTACTAGATAAGAACCCAGAGTAATAACTCCTTATTTGGGCTCCATCAACACGGGCAACCTCCGAGAAACTAGCAAAGTAATTTTTAAGCTCTTCCCTGAATTTATGTCTTGGCGCTTTGTACTCGATTAACGAATCAGAGCAGTAAGCCTTGTACATCTCATAAGCTTGAGATAAAGTCGCGCTGTCTTGCGATTTGAACGTGTCATAATTAGACTCCACAAAATTGAAGAATACATCAGTTTGAAGTATCATATCAAGTGGGCGATACGCCGAATAATAGTTCTTACCCATCTCTCGATATACTTCGAGACAATGATTAGCGATACCGCCCAACTCAAAATCGATCTGAGACATCAATGAGTGATATTTGTTCGAGGGTAGCTTCCTACCAGAAGGCTTAACGTCGATCAATCTACGAATAATTCCAGACTTAGCATCGGTAATCTTTACTGGACGATTAGTGGCCATAAATAAGAAGCAGTTCACCCTCGCCATATAGGAGGGTTTATACTTCTCATTCATTGTCATTTCTTCGTGAGAAATGATCGAGTTAAGTTTCGTATTGTCTTCAATCTTCGACAGGTCACCATCATGTTGTATTGCGACAAGTGGGTTCGCTTTGAACACTTCGGTTGCAAATGCGTTACCCGATGACGTAAGTGCTTTGGCTTCAAATGTTGTATAATAACCTTCGAACAGTTGTTGAATGATATTGAGAATTGTTGACTTACCCGCTCCAGCTTCTCCATAAAAGACAAGAAACTTTTGGATATCTTTTGAATCACCTGATACAACTGCCCCAATCGCCCATTCGATTTTGGCCCGTTCTTCTGGATCATATAAAACTCCGATAAGTTCGTCAAACGCTCCATATTTACCCTCCTCTAATGGATAACTTAACCTACGACTTACATAGTCTTTCTTCTTTACATCAGTATTTGAAAATGTTAATTTTGCGTCTAGCTCGTTAGAGTTATCTGAAATGTTCTGCATATATTTTCTAAATGACGCCCAAGATCCAGAAGAGAAATTACTCATGTATTTAACATGTAATTCGTCATTTGTTTTATCTTTTGCTTTATTATAATAAGCCATAAGATCGGCGTCCACAAGTCTTTGCACATCGTATTCATCGGTAGACCATAGTCCTAGCTCCTCATCCCAGATAGCATAAAACGATTTGCCTCGAACCATTAGGTCCTTCGAACGACCTACTTTGAAATCTGGATATATTTCGGTGACACCTTTCTTTATGCTCCTTTCCTTAATTTGATAAAAATCCATTCTTTCCCCTCTTCTCTCCACTAAGAGTTATCGTTCAATTCTCTTGATCATATAACTCTATTATTTCAGCGATAGATTCCGCCGAAACGCGTGTACAATGACGGCAGTCTTGTTTACCATCTTGAGATGGATCTTTTGAACATCTCGTACATTCCGACTCTTCATCCTCCACACCATCATTCCTCTCTAAAAATCGCTTGTGACACTTGTGACGTTTTTGTGACGTTTTTAAAACTCTTATATAATATATACTATTTATATATAAAGTATAGAAAAAAAGTGTCACAAGTGTCACAAAAACCCTGGAACCCGCATGGCCCTAAGGCTGCAGGGTTTTCAAAAGTGTCACAAAAGTGTCACAGTGTGACACTTATTCGTCACACTTTTCAGAAAATAAAAAATTATTCGTCAAAAAAATTTTCAAAAGTGTCACAAGTGTCACACAATTCCACCGTCAACATAGTAATTTTCAATCAAATACGAATGCATTTGATACCAAAGTTCCACTTTTCGTTGGTCGTTCTTAGAATATTTCAAAGGAAATAGACCCCCAACACCCCTTCTACTATACCCTCGATCGATGATTTTATTCAAAATTAAGGCCACTTCAGCCGCCCCATTCAAGTAATAATAGGCCTCATCCGTGAATTTATCCAACCCAGAATTAGCCATCATCGTCCAAAACCAATCTCTCATCGGGGTGTTATCACACTGGTCAATCATTATACTTTCGCATCTATCAGCTAAAGCAATGATAACTTCTAACGCCGAAACATCCTTCACAAACCAAGCATAACGACGGTTATAAACATAATCTATATCATTCTCCTCGCAAAACCGTTCTCGTAACTGCCTACCCTCAAACAACCGATTGTCGTCGTTCGGCACCGTCCAGGTGAACACTTTGTCATACAAGGATTTCACAAGAAGAAAATAACTTTGATCTGGCTTATTAACCTTAATAAGATCGCAAAGCCAGAAGTAATACATATTTTCCATAGCCGCATCAGACAGCTGAGTAGGTACTTCTTGTTCCATACAAATCATTACTCCTCCGGTATAATGCCTGAAACAGTCTCAGCATAACTCTTATCCAACACAATAATCTCATAGTCAATCTGCATCTTTTCGTTACGTACGTAGACTACGTCTGACTTCGCTTGCTGAAGATGATCCAAGACCTCAGGTCCAATAATAGCAAGAACATCCTGAATCATTTCCTCTTGTTCATCAGCAAGAGTATCATCCTCGTCGTAGTAATAGATGGTCGACTTTTCAAAGTGGTCCATTTCCTCCGAGAACTCTTCAAGAGATATAGCGTAAGGTTCTCCGTCGATTGAATAATGATTAGTGTTGTGAGATTCTTTTTCGCACTCAGAATACTCTTCGTCAGTCCCACCAGAATATCGTTTAGCAATGTTATTAGCTAATTTCTTATGCATTTCTTTAGCAGATTTAGAGCCATCGACTATAACTTCCTCAGACTTACGAAGATCCTTCCTCCGCGCAGCAGTCTCCCTCAAAGACTCAACCTCTTCCTGCACAAGCTCCTCGTACTCGCGCTTAAGAACCATCTTAGCCGCAACCGCCCCCAGACCAAACCCAACAACAAATATAACAAGACCTTTTATCAAATTGATATTCATTCTTTTCTACCTCCAAATTAAAATTCTGATTCAAACTCCCCGTAATACATAACTACAAGATCGCCAAATTTATTCCATGTAGACGTGTGTTGCTTGTTCCTTTTGAATAGATACAAAGCATTAGGGTCTATGACGTCAAATATATCGAACACCATAAACCCACATTCATCCGTCATCATATTGGTCTCAGGATCATAATAAAGTTTACGTACGTCGAACATATAATCACTCTAACAATGACTTTGGAACGCAAAATATCAAACTAACTCTTTGTTTTAATAGTTTCTCAAGATCCGACTTGGATGTAGGAAGGTCTTCGTCGATGGTCATTCCAGATATAGGTTGTTCGCATTTCGTATACCCAGGACAATTATATCTTATAGTTTCGCCTAAACCAGGTCTACTCGTACAACTTTTAAGACCGCAATCATTACAATTAGGTAACGAATTTATAAGGTCTACAAAAACCTGTAAAGAGTCAATGGCATCAGCCGCGTCCGTAGCCATATCCGATATACGAAGCCCAAAAGTTTGTGTGTATTCGTCCTTGTGCTGTTCCACAACAACTCTTAACTTTTCAGATACTTCTTTAGGTTTCATTTTAAAACCTCCTGGGTGTAGACATAGGCGCCTGTCTTAGTATTCCTAGAAACGACTATATTCTCACGCATAGTAAACCCAGCCTTGGTCAATTCCATCCATATGTGATTGGGATTAGTCTCACATTTAATTATCTCATTTAATGTAATTTCCAGTTTAACTCTATGAGTTACCATTTTTTCTTTCATAAATTTAGCTAACTCGTTAAGGTGATGATTTTGTGGAAATGAACAAAACCTAGATTGGTCGCCCATACCAGATACAAGTTTTTTCTCTTCCTCACTTAGAATGACCATAATCGGCTCCTCGTTACTGTCGTGAATCTTAGAACCTATTTTTACTTTCATTGTTGAACCTCCTCGGGAATTAGTAAAGCGTAATCCATATCGCCCATATATAGAACGTTAACTTCTTTATTATAAAGCATTCCGGTAACAACATACGTCAGAGGGAAAAGATCGTCGTTACTCCCATCTAGTTTCTCAAACTCCATTGAACCCATAATTTGTCCATCAGCGAATACTAAGGTATATGCTTTCATCTCAAATCCCCCTTAACAACTCTCTCATTCAAACACCCATTATCGTACGAATACAAATGCGGGTAGTTCAAGACATCCTGCGCAAAATATCCCGAACCAACCGCATTGAATCCGTCTCGTAGTCAAATCAAGTCGTATATAACCCCGTCAACATTGAAGTCGAGCAGAATACTACGATTATACCCGTTCACGAAGTCGCGTACCCGTTCGTTGTCGTTAGTAAATATACCAAAGTCTACGAAATCATCGCCAGCACCTCGAACCCAACCAACAACCGCACCTTCCTTAGATCTAGGTACGCCAATCATATCGTATATCTCATTCAAGAAGACATGCCCACGAGAATGTAAAAGATCGTTAGCGTGATTCTGTTGACACTTGAGGAACATCTGATTATATTCAGGGAGTTTCTGCCATTGAGTGCTGGCCTCATCGAAGAAACGAGCGTATTGACTATAGGCGTTTGGGTCGAGCGTCGTTACCACATTGATCTTTTCAGTAGGCTTGCCTTCACCATCAAGTTCATTAACCAGCGTATGCCGGATACCATTTTTATATTCAAAATCCTTCTCGATTCCCCAATCTTCTACAATCCGTTTACGATATTTAGCAAAGCTTTCCTCAACAGCCTTATACGCTGCTATTATAGCAAGATTACGTTTACGCATAATTCCGTGAGCACTAAGCATGCAACCAATGGCAGACAAACCAATAACTAACGACGGACCATAAAGTTTAATGAAGTCCACGGCTGTTTGAGCGTACACAACAGTTAGATCTTTTTTATAATCGAGTTCCGTGTATTTTTCCTTATCAACGGTCTCGTTAACGCGTTTAACCTTCTCGAGTTTCTCTTTAGCCTCAGCGATAACGTCCTCAGCCTTTAATGTAGCCTTACAAGCCATAACGGTGCTAACTACGGTCCCAATAACACCAATCCCCATCAAGATCTCTGGGCTGTGCTTTTTCAGAAGAAGGAGACTACGTCCTGTGGTACGGTTAAATACGGTTTTTAATACTGCAAGTTTAAACATTTTTATTTCCCCTTTCAAGTTTCGTATCAGTCATTTTCTCATACAAAGACACGGCTTCCTCGCCGGTCAGAGTGTTAACGATTACCATTTTGGAGTCAACATACTTGGCGATTGTCAATATAAATTGATGCCCGTTAATATCCATTCCGATGTTAAATACGTAGTTTTCACTAATCATTAACGTATTTCGTACCTCTTTCTGGTTAAAAAGATGTTTATTACTACTCATACCACGCTTCTTACGCCAATTCCAGATACTGCTTTCTCTGCATTTTAGTATCCTAGCAATATCCCTATCGAGGAGCCCATCCTGCCACAATTTAGTTGCTTTCTCCTCATTAATTTTAATTCCATAGGCCATAGTTATTTCCTCCTAATGAATCCATACTCTCCCATCATGTGCTACCCATTTAGTTTCCCGACACCTTCGGCATTTATAACTCCTAATAATCGAGTCCAAGTCGTCGAGTAACTTTCATCGTACGTCCACAGCCAGGACAACATTTACTTAATTTATCTAAAGAACCATACACAGTAGGATGTTCGTATCCGCACGTGGAGCATTTTGCATCCTCGATACGTTTGTCGCAATTGCCACTCCAACCCGACCAAACTAACCAATGGGCAGTTTGCTTATGCTCAACGGAAACGCTAAACCCATGTTCGTCGTGATTGCTATTCAATAATTTCAGCATAGCTGGCGTATCTACAACCTCAAGGACTATAAATTCCTCGGTGATTTCAACATCGATAATCTTTGCTGGAACTCCACAAAAGTTAATAGTCTCACCAATCATAGCTAAATAGGATTTTTGGAGAACCTCTTTGGGGACAATTGTCCCAGATGATCTCAGATCAATGTTTGGTATAGAATATTTCATTACTTACCCACTCCTTTGCTAATCCAACTAAATATATTCGCAATTTATGGCTAGTATAGGCGTGTCGATGCTATCTTCCAGCTCAAGAACTATGAAATCCTCGACAATTGTCACGTCATTAACCTTTACATGAAGCCCATGGAACTTAACGGTTTTGTCAATTAGATCTAACCACTCTTTAGTGAGAACCTCTTTTTGAATTACGTTATCAATCGATCGAAGATCTATCCAATCGTAATATTTGATAGTAATTCCCCCTTCGAAATATTCTAATAATTAGTCTAACAAGATAGGCTTCGGCAAGTTCAACAGATACCCGTCACGTGTTCTACCACCAACACTGGCATGTCTAAGATCAACCCAGCCATATCTACGATCGGTAAAGTTCTCGGCAATCCCTACAAGATCATACAGATCCGAAACAGTAGCCTGTCCGTAATCTACGATCAAGTCTACAAGGTGGCTAAGCACCTCCTCAGCCTCTCCACGACTGTCTAGGATGATCTCCTCGAAGTTATGTCTTGCTCGGTTCTGATGGGTCATTTCGCGCCTATCAGAGGGTCTGCGTGAGTCAGAGTAGTTGTTATAGCTGACGTATGACCGTCCTTGGTCTCTCCTGGTTCTAGATCCTTGTTTCTCGCCAAAGAGTCGCATTTCCAAGCCACCCTTTACCGAGTCATAGATCATACTTTTAGCCGCGGGTATCAAAACATCATACAAAACGTAAGAATAAACGTTACCTACGTCTTCTCCCACAAATGTTTCCAGGATACGTTTGCCTAAGGGTTTTTTTCTAGTAACAACCTTACCGGTTACAACCTTCTCGATCTTTTTAGGCTCTTCTTTTTTTTCACGATTTTTATGGGCATTGGATGGAAAGTCCATGCGGTTACCCCTTTCAATTCTTCATCATTGTGTACGCAATATGGTACTTGCAAATCAAAACATTTTAAACACGCGACGCATTTATACAAAATCAAAACTCCATTCAAAAAAAGATAAATACCATGTTACCATGATACCTATCTAATTAGTATTAATCTTAATCGCTCATCGCGTCCTTAAATTGTGCTGCCGCTTCGTCGATCTTATGTTCGGTATATTTACTTGCCTCTTTGCTAACCATGCTTGCTAATACCACTTTCCCTGTTTCAGTACAGATTTTTGCAATCCATCCAATGGAACTTGGTGTCGTGAAATTAACAGCATTGCCTACTATGGCACTAACTCCTACCGAAACTATAAGTCCAACCCCGCTTTTCAACATCTCAATTTTCTTCATGATGATTCTCCCTTCAAGATTTAACATACTATTTCATTATAGCATATGTAAATCGCGCGACATACTACTTTGAGGTATAACCCTCACAACTTCCAGAAACACATTTATGGTTATCGCAAGTACTTTTATTCAAAACACAAGAGAAAGCGCATTTATCGGCGCAATCATGACAACATTCCGGATTCCTTAATTGAGTCGGTTTAAAAAGATTTATAAAATATAAACAAACAGCCTTTATAATACCCATCGTTAATTCCTCCAACTAATTGAATAAGTTTTCTTTAGCAAAGAATATGGGAATTCCCATCATTAATGCCATAACAAAAGCGGTAGCGTCGCTTTCTATAAATATAGAAATTACTCCTACGGCCATGAGAATTAAAGAATATACCTTGTTGGTCCACGTTTTAGATCTCATGTCAATCCTCCTTAAAATAATACGGACATTTTTCAATCCCAACACTATCAGGATTCACAGGAATATCGTACTTAGCAAACAACGCACGAACCTTGCAGGTGCTCGCTATCTCGGTACAGTCCTTACAAGCCTCTAATGCCTTCTCGCACAAATCAAGTAAATCAGACGTTTGAATCGGCGTAACGCTATCAAGCTCTAACATTTGCTTGTATTCACGAACGGCTTCGTCTTTATACTTCAACACGACATTCATTTTCTTCGATTCCGTCTTTAGACTATCTTGTTCTAGATCGTCTAACTTTTCGCATTTCATACGTAATGATCTAAATATAAACGATTTTGCCATTCGAAGAAACTTAACAGAATCTTTATTACGTCCTATTTTAGCCCATTCGTTGGCCGTGTTAGTTACATAATCCATAAATCCTGTAAGAGTTAGGACTTGATTCTTTTCCGATCGATTAAGATATGTTTTCATTGGTTTATGTCCTTTCTGTATTTCTCAAGTAAAGTTTTATAATTTGGAGTCCTAAAATAACCACAAGTTTCGTATTCATAACAATGTCCTCTATAGATACAGTCCGGTACTGATATGTTAACTAATTCAGGTTCACTCCCACGTAATTTATCTAAAAACATTACCCAAGCATCTCTAGTTTCCTTACTAGCCTTTTTACAAAGTCGTCTCCTAGATATGTTAATAACAGCCTGAGCGTTACCCTCACCCTCAACTGATATAAGATTACTTTGCGAGCCCTCTTCGGTACGGTCAATGCCGGTTCGATCGGTCCTACTAGTACTTACGTGCCACTCAACCCCAACATGATGTCGTGTAAAATGAGTTTGTACCCACCAAAGCAGACTGCTCCACTTCCACTTAACAATGAGTTTCCGTATTGGAGAATGCTCACAAAGCAACATCCTTCTTTTCCATTCACTTGACGGGGTAGCTCCAGCGTCCTTACCGACAGTAGTCATTGCGGCATCCTTAACCTCTTGCCAATCACCTTTAATCTTTAAGAAATCAATTTTCATATGTATATCCTCCTTTATGTATTAAAGAAAAAAGAGTGCTATGTAACATAACACTCCCCATCCTCCTAACCTTTTCTTACTCGGCATCCGTGTCAAGTATGTTCAGTTCTTCAATTTCCACATCCAAGTTGACTTCCTCAGACGCGTCATTTCTCGACTTAACCATTACTGTAGCTATTGCTAGCCCAGCTATGGTTCCTCCGATAATTAACGCATTCTTAACGATCGCCTTCTTATTTGCTTTGATAATTGCACCAAATCCATTTAACATAATGATATCCCCTTTCAAAAATACAGTTTAGTTTCATTATAGCATGTGTAATAACTGCGAGGGCAGTTTACCGTTCGGCGTAGATATAAACAATTTTTTCTGGGGAATTAGAAAACGCCCCCAAAACATCTCTCTTAACTTTTTCAACCATCCCGTAAAAACCAGGAACATCTAAGATTTCCCCAACCTTTGGTAAACGTTTCATCGGTTCAAGATTCATGAGCTTTAGATTCTCATCGATTAATTGAATTTTCAATTTAAAATCCTCCCTAATCTTTTACGCATTGTTCTTTTCGTAATCGTATAAAATCAGTTTCAATCGTAATTTCGGTTACATACTCTTTATCGAATACGATTGTCTCTTTGATCTCGAAACCATTAGGATGTGGGTTATAAAGAGTTATAAAAACATCACCACCAACATTCCAATTTATTTCTACACGATCAGCCACCTTATCAAATGATACGAGTTTGTTACAAGCACTTGGTAGATTATCGCTAAATTTACCAGTGGTAACGAAGGAGAATACATCGACGGTATTCCCCTTTTTCGTACGTACAATAATACTTTTATGTTCTTTCGTTTGCCTACTACGATTTCTCATGTTTACTTCTCCTAATCTTTATATCCATATCTTGGTTCTACGCTAAAATCCAGAACAAGACATGGCGTTCCATTCTCGGTTAACTGTGTACTGAAGTCAGGGTCAATAAGACCGTCGTCAATATGCCAACCAACCATCTCGCCCATCTTCGTGCCCTTCAATCCGAGACCAATATAGACCTCATTCAGGGTTATAAACCCATGTGAATCGGTCAATAAGTCTCGACTAAGATCGTTAAGTACTCTTCGAATCTGCTCAATATCACTCTTGAAATATCGTCCAGAAAGTGAGTCATAACACAAAGTCTCCCCGGCACCAGTGATTATCAATTCTTTATCACTCACCGGGTTCTTAGTAATACGATCCTTTGCAATTTCATCCTTAATAGCTCGCTCTTTGTTCTTACCAATAGTCTCGACCACCTTAGCCTGATACTCTTTTAGAGCTGCTTCGGACAAAGAATATATACTTGCTAGAGCAGCGTTCCGTCGTAGGTTAATTGAATTAGCGCCGATAATACAAGTGATAGTTAGCGTGCCCATGACTACGGTTGGAATGTAGCATTTCCAGGTTAGTTTGATAATGTCTTTTTTGGTAAGAGTTCCGCTATCAAGATGCTTATCCGGGTCTAATCCTTCTCGCATATGGGTGTTTCTACGTTTTTGCTGCTCCTCGGTGAGTAACTCAAAGGCTTTCGGCGTAGCCTTAATTCCCATTAAAGTGGTAGTCACGAGCCCAGCCACACTTAACCCCGTAAGAATTGTTGGTGAGTTTTTAACCAAGACTTGTCCGATTTTTTGGACGCCATTTACTCTCATAATAATATCCCCCGTTCTAAATAATAAAAAGGAGTCCCTAAATAGCGTGTGTAAGTTTTTCTTTCTTAGTTCGAATACACACGGGACAATGAGTCGGGACCTTCAAACACTTGTTAAGAAACCACTGCTCGTGATCCACACTCAAATTAAATACCACGTTACAAGTCACACAAGTATGTTCGTTAACCAAAACTTCCTCGCCAATTAAATTAACATTTGTTACTTCTGTCATAATAATTCCTCCTCTTCAAATATATCGATAAGAGCTAATTAGGGCTCTATACGAACTAAGTTAAAACTTTTAGGAGTGACATTTATAGCGGTCCATGCCCCACCAGAACAAAGCTTATCGGCAATTCGGTTATAGGCCGCTCCAGCTTTAAATACATCATGTTTTAATTTAACTCCCACAACAACTAACACTACAGTTGATAAACCTAAAATAACCTTTTCACGTTTTGTTAATTTTTTCATAATGATAATTCCCCCTTCAAAAATAAAAAAAGAAGCTGCGGGTTCGAACCGCGATCTCCAATTATTCACTGGCGCTCTACCTTTGAGCTAGTTTCTTCTTTCATTATAAAGTGTGTAAATCCTGCGAGCAACTATTTAATACCTTTACCAAAACATCTAGGACAAACAACGAATTTAGGACCCGACATATCTACACCGTAGTATTTAACCACTACCTCGCCAATAGTTGGTATTTTTCCTAAACCCTTACATCTATTACATTTTTTAATGGTGTTCACATCCCCCTTCAAATTTTAAAAAATAAAAGAGTGTAGGTTGATGACCCAACGAAAATCATCATTAAATACCCTTTAACGAGTATCACCCAGTAGAGTGGACTATTGCTCCACCACCTTCGTGTCTTACTGCTCTTTCATTATAGCGTGTGTAAATCCTGCGAGGTAAAAAGAAAGCCTAAGCTTCCTTCAATTTATTTAACTGATATTCGAGTTCAATCTTACAACATTTTACCTTCGTCTTTGCAATGATTAGCTCGTTTCTAACGAAGCGTTTCACTAACAATTTTAATGGCGTCTCATTCATAATAATCTCTCCTCCAATTTCTTTCATTATAACCTGTGTAAATCCTGCGAGGCTGTCTCCGAACCAAACATAAGCACAAATAACTGTAATAACAACTCCTTCTGCCAAGGTTCGAATTGGGTTACGGTAGACATCAACAACCCTCCACTTCGGCGAAAAAGAAAAGAGGATTAGCTATTAAATAGCCTTTCCAACTCCTCCATTTTTTCTTCAAATTGTTTTTTAAATTCTTCATATGTCAATGTATCTGGTCCTTGGATAATAAAAGTTCTCAACTCCCCAATCGTTTTTATAATCCTTTCTGCATTTACTTTATCCATAATAAAATTCCTTTCAATTTATTTTCATTATAGCATATGTAATACGTACGAGGCAAAAAAGAAAGCCTAAGCTCTCTTTACGCATTACTACTTTTTTCGATTCTAATCGTCATATTGTCCGCTTTAAATTGTATCTTAATTTCAGTTTCTACAGTCTTCCCCTCAGCATTTTCTTGTGTTGTTGGAATTTTAAATTCCATATCACAATTGTGTGCCTCGTAAAGAATCCCCTTCTTTAAAATTATTGATATAACCGCGTCAGTCAATTTCATAACCATTTCTCCTCTCAAAAATATGTTTATTTTCATTATAACGTATGTAATCCACGCGAGAAAAAAGAAAGCTGTTAACTTCCTTTGAAGAACTTATAAATCCATTTCCTTAAATTTTCCAGAATTGAGATCGTCCAATGCTCCGCGTATAGCTGCCTCTACCGTGCTGTTTTTACCAACTGGTAGATCCAACGTCCATGGAACTCCTGAACCTGTCTCATCTCCTTGTAACCAATGAATCGAAAAGTCAAATCCTTCTACTTTACTAATAACAGTTTCTTCTTTTTCAACAAGGCTATTTTTTATTAAAAATCCAACGCCTATCACAGCACCAATTCCCGCCGCCAAAATTATTCCTTTATGGTTATTCCATATGTTTTTAGCTCGGTCTTTTACTGTTAATTTATTTTTATTCATAATATAATTACCCCTCTTTCATTATAAGGTGTGTATCCTACGCGAGAAAAAGAAAGGACGCTTTAAAAAGCGTCCTCGCTATATCTGAAACATTCTGGTGCGGTTGCGTAACATGGCCATAAGCCACAATTTTTACATAAATCCTCTCTCTCGATTTTTTCCGCTTCGCTAATCGACATGGTTTCAATAAGTTTTACTTGTTCTTTCTCCATAATAAACCCTCCTCCAATTTCTTTCATTATAACGTGTGTAATCTACGCGAATATAACCCTTTTTTAGTCAAAATCCCCAAAATCGTTTCTAAGCCACGTAAAGGCCCTTCTAAGCCGTTTGACGCATCTTCTGGCACTATAAGTCTAATAGCTAATTTAAACAGCTTAGAGACCCCTTTATGAAGGCACTTTTTCTTTAATTGGTAAAAAAGAGAGCATATGCTCTCAAACTTACTTGCTAAAAACTACATTATCACTTATTGTTATACAGACATAGTCCTCTGGAATCGAACCATCTCTAAATATAGCAAACCTCTCTGAATTATTAGCATTTAAGTCTAAAATCTCTTTAGCTCTCTCTAAACTCATAAAACTATCTGGTGTTCCCCATTTAAGTATACTTTTACCTCTATCAAGCCTCTCGATTTTACCAATAACATGAGCTTTAGTTAATATGACCGCAGCAACTGCCGTACATACTACGCACCCCGTTATTAAAATTGGCTCTCTGTATTTCTTGTAGAATTCTTTAATACTTGTCATGGAATAATCCCCTTTCAAATTTTCTTCATTATAGCGTATGTATCCTACGCGAAAAAAGAGCATATTAACGCTCTTTCATAAATTTCTCCAACTCATTCATTTTTTCAATTATTAAAATATTTAAAAACTCATCAAGTTTAAACATAAATTCATTTTTAGTATTCGATGGTAATGTTTTCATCTCTTTTAAATATTCTACTAAACAATAATCACTTAATGTGGTAAGTACTAAATCTACATTATTATCATAAAACAAAGCATTTTGTTTACAAATACATGGTATTGAAGCAAATACAAATATTATTTTAGATTTTATATAATTTTTCAATTCTAAAACATACACCTCATTAAAATATTTTTCTGCCATTAATAAACCTTTTTTATTCCGTGCGGTTTCAATTGATATCGTATTATCTAACATTATTTTAAATCCTCCTTTTTAATAAATATAAACCTTTAAATTTTAGATAAACATATAGATGTTCGGACGTACCTCCTAACTTTTTATTCATTATAGGATACGTATCCTACGCGAGTGTTTGTTGACAACCACCGTCTATGACGGATGGAAAAAAAGAGGCTAAGTTTCCTTAACCCCAATCCCCCCATAATTACCTTAACTCTATATCCTCAGCCGTACATACCAGTCGCCAATTCTTAGCGAGAGTTGCATAATGTACATGGTCTTCATCACTGTCACGTACGTCGAAGTACTTTATACCATCTATCATATAGACAGCAATTACCACTCCGCTATACTCGTTGTTTATGTTTTGTACTTCGTCTTGATAATCTGGCAAAGCTGTACTCATGATCACATCTCCTTTTTGATAAATTCTGTACGTATAACCCTAATACAATATAAAAGATAGAATCCCCAACATTATTTAAATAAAACTGAAGTAGGGCATATATCACAAGACTACCACTAATAATTAATCGGTACATTATTGAACCTCCTACGAACTAAAAAGAAAGCCTAAGCTTCCTCTTCAATACCAATGTCATCTCTAATATCTCCTATGATTTTTGCCAATTTGTCTAACTCGTCCCCATTCATATCCGGTATACCTGGTAAATCACAAACTTCGTGCAACCTATCTTCGGGTACTAATAGTACCTTTATGGCTAATTTTTCCATGTCCGTCTTTACCGAATAACCTTTCAATAATTGGATACATTCTTCCGAATCAATTTTCATAATAAATCCTCCTTATAATTTAGTATCATTATAAGGCATGTTATTTCTGCGAATATAACACCCCTTTCACGTAAACATTCTTAATCCCAGCATTAACTATCATTCTCCGACACATGAAACATGGTGTATCCGTAACGTATATGTCAGTCCCGTCAATCGCTACACCATGTCTCGCCGCTTGAATAATCGCATTCGCTTCAGCATGCACACTTTTGCATAATTCGTAACGTTCTCCGGCTTTAATACCTAATCTTTCACGTTCGCAGACTATGCAATGCTCCTCGCCCATGGGTGTGCCGTTATATCCAGTGCTCAGTATTTGTTTATCTCTGACAATTACAGCACCAACTTGACGACGTAAGCATGTTGATCTGCTAGATACGGTCTTGGCGATCAATGCAAAGTAAGTGGTCCATGATGGTCTATTCATATGCGTCCTCCTTAATTTAAAAAAGAAAGCCTAAGCTTCCTTTACGAGTTATATTTTGCGTTCAGTATGATCGGCAAGTACGTTCGCAAGTGCGTTTATCGCATCTTTAAGTTTGTGTACATTTTCAATTCCATCTGGTCCTATCGCGTCCCAAACAGTAACATCATTTATAACTTCCTCCACCTCTGCAATCTTATACAATGCAAATGCCACTTTTCCAATTTCTCCTCTTGTCATAATAACAACTCCTTTCATTATAAGGCGTGTTATTTACGCGAGGGCATATCCTGCAATTCTGGATGTTTTTCTTCCATCCACATAGCGCCTAAAATATTCCAAGCAGCCGCACAAAGATGATCTTCATCCGTCGCCCCGTCCATATATTTCAAAAGATGTCGTAGGCCGCTGTCCACCATATCGCTTATAGGAATACCTTTCTCCCAATTCCTTTCTGCGTATTTTTTAGCACCTGCTTCATAATGCTTTGATAATCGTATAAGTGCACACGCCGGTAACAAATCGCATCGTCCCTTACCTTCGTGTCTGTCGCGTACTGCCCCAGTTTCATATTCTCTTCGGTTACCGCTGTCTTGTAACATGACCTTATCCTCCCCAATATCCAATTTCAAGCAATGATTAAACGTCGTGCATCCGATACAGGAATCCCTATGGAATTTACAAGTAGGGCTATATTCTTGTTTCATACATATTCCTCCTTTTCAAAAAAAAAAGAAAGCCTAAGCTCCTTTTATCAATGCGTTCTCATATATCGAATCGCTACCCATATAAGCCATGCTCCACCAGTAATAATTGTCATTATTAAATCTAATATTATACTAGTGCTACGTTGCTGATATCTCATATTAATTCTCCTTTCAAGATTCTATTTCATTATAACATGTGTAACCCACGCGAGGAAAAAAGAAAGCCTAAGCTTCTTTTTATTAAGTAATTATTATTTACAATTCTTTTCTACTAATAACAATGCACCCATTAATATAAATCCCCCTACAAATACTGCTGTAAGTTTTTCTGTATAACTAAGTGCTTTAATCACGTTCATAATAAATTCCTCCTAAAATTTCTTTCATTATAACCCATGTAATCTACGCGAGCGTTTATCGATAACCACCTTCCACGCAGGATGATAAAAAAGAAAGCCTAAGCTTCCTCTTTTTTAATTATTTCGTCATTCTCCCCGTCAAAGAGTCCATCAAAATCATCGCCGTCGATATCCGGCATACTAACTTTAATACCACTTAAAGCTATTATCGATATTGGTAATGTTACCGCTATCGTAATATTTTTAATAGTATTTTTATTTGTATCCCAAAAATCTCTAAATCTACTCATTTTATTCACTCCTTTTTAAGATTATGTTTCATTATATGATATGTAATTTACGCGAGCGTTTAAAGATAAAAAGAAAGCCTAAGCTTCCTCTTTTTCATCTCCATAGAATAAATCGTGTAATTCGTTCTCTTTGATAATACCATTGAGTCGATTGACCCCATATAAAGCCATTACTCCAACTACCGCTACTGGTATAGCTATTGTTAGAGCAATTGTTTTAATTGTTTCTTTCTTCTCACTTAAGTATTTTTCAATTTTAAACATAATTAATCATAATTAATCATCCTCTCAAGATTGCTTTCATTATAGGGTATGTAACCTACGCGAGTGTTTGTTATGTATGAGGGCAAAAAAAAAAGAAAGCCTAAGCTTCCTCTTTTAATGATTTCATTGATTCGTCTACTAAGTTTATAGCTCCCAAAATACCCCATCCAATTGCAGCCCCAACTATAATTAGGCCTAAATTTTCTTTGACGTATTCATTAATTGTATCTAACATAATGATTCCTCCTTAAAATCTCTTTCATTATAACGTATGTAATCCGTGCGAGTGTCTATCGACAACCATCCGTCGTAGACGGATGGGAAAAAGAAAGCCTAAGCTTCCCTTCTGACAATGTCATGTATAATTGGTTGTTTCCTAAGTCTGTTCATTTGGTTAATAACATTAAGTATTTCATTATTAGAATCCCTTCGTCCTTGATAGTATTGTGCTTTTGCAATGCATATACTAGCAACGACTAAACATCCGAACATAAGCGCTACCGTTTTACCCTCTATAAACATATGTATTCCCCTTTCAAATTAACATATTATCGTCATTATAACGTATGTAATCCATGCGAGGATCTATCGGGAAAAAAGAAAGCCTAAGCTTCCTTCTCAACTTTACTCTTTTTAAGATCATTTAAAATATTCACAAATACATTGTTCATTTCGTTTCTGGCATCTATTCGTCCTTGGTAGTATTGAGCTCTACTAAAACAGTAACCTCCCAACATTAAACCACCAACAACTATAACTCCACAAAGACCTAACCCAATCATATCATTCTTATCCATAATAAATCCTCCTTAAGTATATTTTCATTATACCATATGTATCCTACGCGAGCCCCCAAATTAGACAAAAAAGAGAAGGCATGTTATTTAAACACGCCCTCGAAGGACAAACCCTAACGCTTTTGTGGTGATTATATTCGCCTTTTCATATCCCATTATTAAGGCTATTCCTAATAAGTTTCCCGCTATAATAGCTATCGTGTCTGGCGATATACGGTGCGAACTTTCGTTCGTCTTCACCTTATACAACTTTTCAAGATTCTCTACTATAACAGAATACTCCTTTGAATGTACCTCATAATTTGACATATCAATTATGATCGAATCAATCTCCTTTTCTAAGTTTGTTCGTTTGTCTTTTTTGGTGAATTGTGCAAACACATTATGCCTCTCCCTTCAAGACCTCCATCTTTCATTATAACGTGTGTTATTATCGCGATCAAGTCTATATTTAAACTGGCGTACCAGCGTCCGTAGTATTCAATATATTTTTCATATTTGTAACGGCTTCTTCAATTAATTTTTGTAATTCATTTTCCGAAATAAAGATTTTTAAAATCCACGGTAACCTACTATATATTATTCCGATAGCGTAGGCGTACTTTTGTTTTCCAGCACCTTGAATGTCAAATTTCCTCTCGGCCGCTAGAACAACTGAAAGTATTATCCGTTTAGCTCTCGTTTTTTCTCCTCGGTAGAATAGCCATCCGATGAATAGAGCAAATAACATAATCACTAAACCATTGTAACTAAGCACGTTTAAATTTAAAAAACTCATCATTCTATCAATCCCTCCTTAATTTTAATGGAAATTGTTCGGCGTAAAAACCTAATTTATTTATATCTTGTATGGTTCTCAGAACCTTTGACTCAGCAACCCAAACTACAAGATTGACGTCTGGATCTAAAGGCTCTGTAACGGCCACAGAGGGGGCTATGACGGGTGCAACTGCTTCCGAGTAAGGAACGTTCACCGCTCGACTTAAACCCCTACAGATGGCCTTAGAGACCGTCTGATCCCACTTTGGATCTTTCATCAACGCTTCTTCTTTAGGATTAGATATAAATCCACATTCCACCAACAAGGCAGGACCATTCGTCTCCCTCGTGACGTGTAGATTAGCTACTTTTACACCACGATCAGTAAGACCTGTGGCTAATATCATTTCCTTCTGTACTTCTATGGCTATTCTCTCTGCCCAGCCACCTAAAGCTTGTACGTACGTAGTAATTCCATGCGCACTTGGATCGGAAAACGAATCCGCATGTATCGATAAGAAGTATTGTGGAACCCAGGCATTTGATGTATCCGTAACATCATCAAGATCCCCGTCCTGGATATCGAGTACTGTCCACCCGTTACGACGCATATTTGCAATTACTAGATCTCCAATTTCTTGACTTTGCGTGGATTCTTTTAGACCTGTTGGACCGATTGCTCCAGGATCGAACGTTCCGTTATTTTTAGGACCATGACCTTTATTGACGGTCAATTTACCAGGGGCGTTCATGTTACGTCCTCCTTATCTATTTTTTGTGAGATTTCAGCCAATTTCACATTAGCTATTTCTTGATTATCAAACACTTTACGGAGTAATGCAAATTGTTCAAGTTTACATACTCCGCAGTGTTTTTGGTCCGTTTCGATCATCGTCTTTAAGGCCGAGTTTACTTCGGTATTCTTCTCAATTACTTGTATTAATCGTCCTTCGCGGTCGAAATCCTGTTTACGCTTTGTGTTATCGATGGATGATAGGGTCTTCATGACTGGTATGAGTGCAACTATAATTAACGCAACTACTACAAGGAGGGTTATGATTGTGCTATCACTCTGTTTCGCTAATGTGATTGCTGAATTCATTATCTACCCCTTTCGTTGATACCCATAAAATACGCTTATTGTATAACTAGTTATACCGTGATACACTATGACTCAGGAGGTGTAACGTGTCTAAGAAGTTAATGGGAATACGATTAGATCAAGAAACCACTTTGAGACTGGATGCTTGGTCGGTAATGCTAAAACAGGAAAAGACCAAAATAATTGAAGAATCGTTTTTATTATGGGAAATTAATCACCACGCATCTGAGATAATCAGCGTTCATACCATCGTTGAGGAACTCAAAAAACACTCGCTAACATTCTATGGAATAGATAAGAGGAGTGAATTACCATGTCGACAAAAATATTAAGTTCGACCGCTAAGATTCTGTTGGATCAATTGATGACTATTACTTGTGACGCGAATAAACAACAAGTTGTTAGTGTCCTATCCCAATACGATATAAAGCCAGCTTTGGTTGCGATTGGTCATCCAGATTTAGCACAAAAGATAAAGCTTTTTCTATCTGGAAAGAAACTCGAAGGACTTGCCGAGTCTACACTCAAAGGGTATACGCACGAACTTAGGATTTTTGCTAAACACGTATCAAAAGCAACGAGTGAGATTACCACTGCGGATCTGAGAATATACTTAAGTGAATGTGACCATCTTAAGACCGCGTCACTAGCAAAACGTCTGTCGGTACTTAAGAGTATGTTCGGTTGGCTATCATCAGAAGAGATTATCTCGCATGACCCAACAAAGCGTATCCGACCTTTGAAGAAGGAACATCGAGTCGCAAAGGCGTTGACTATTGAGGAGCTGGAAATGATTCGAGAGGCTTGTGTAAGCCCCAGAGAACGTGCGCTCGTAGAAGTACTTTATGCTACTGGCGGAAGACTCTCTGAGATACAGAAAATGAGCCGTAATGATATAGATTATCAGGCGCTGTCTGTTTTAGTGATCGGTAAGGGTAACAAGGAACGACCTGTATATTTTTCTTTCAAAGCAATGTATCATCTTAAGAAATACCTTATGAAACGAATAGATAAAGACCCTGCTTTATTTGTTTCTGAACGAAGGCCTCATCAAAGATTATCCTGTAGGGGAATTGAGCGAGAGGTAAAAGTGATTGCTAAGAGATCAGAGGTCACTAAGAATGTATACCCACATATATTTCGCCACACTTTTGCGACATTAATGCTTGCGAACGGTGCGGAATTAGCTTCGGTACAAGCGTTATTAGGTCACTCTGATCCGTCAACTACGATGATATACGTCGATGTTACGAATGAGAAACGTAAACAATCACATCATCAATATCTTGTCCAATAGCCTCCTTTTAGGGGGTTCTTTTTTTGTCTTACAATCACCTTTCATATTTCGTATAATTAGTCTGTTACGTCTTAGAGTCCCAATCCTAAGTGATACCGAATTGTTTTAGCTGTTGCTAAATTGTTCTGTACTTGGATATAACCACTCTCTACATAAATATTAATCGTACTCGAATTATCTTTAACA
>Ga0209728_1000532_pt1 | contig 29678 bp, 37 predicted proteins | sample RifGroD1_FD_183997 | JGI IMG/M metagenome (GOLD analysis project Ga0209728, IMG submission 183997) | Groundwater microbial communities from Rifle, Colorado, USA - Groundwater D1 (SPAdes) (version 2) | ecosystem: Environmental > Aquatic > Deep subsurface > Groundwater | place: Rifle, Colorado... | reverse complement strand
AACAAGCGAATGCAAGGGTACACAGACAAGGTCAGACGAGGCGTATTGTAGTCATGCGACTTGTAGCAGAGGGCACGATGGATGAGGACGCGGTGGATGCTTTGGAACGAAAAGCTGCAGGGCAAGATGCCTTGATGGATGCAGTCAAGGCGAGAATTGAGCAAGTTAAGGGAGGGGCTTAGTGCATGATTAACTATAAACTTGTAAATACCCATGATCCAATCTTTGAACCGACTCGCAAGCATCCGGGAGACGCTGGAGCAGATCTGAGGGCACGAATCGATCATCCTTTGATTCTTCATCCGGAGTCAATCGTTAAGATCCCAACAGGCGTAGCAGTAGAGATACCACCAGAGCATGTAGGGTTAGTATTTCCACGAAGTGGAGCGTCTAGCGAGGGTAAGGTGGCTCTCATCGGAACGATAGACTCCGGGTATCGTGGAGAGATCTTTATGAGCATTTCTAACATCATCGACAAGACCTTAGTCATTGAACCCAATGAGAGATTAGCCCAACTTGTTATTTTCCCTTGTTATATTGCCCGATTTTTCAAAGTGGATGAGCTTTCAGGAAGTGATCGAGGGGTTGACGGATTCGGATCAACGGGAAAGTTTTGAAGATGAGGCCAACCTGGAATGAGTATTTTATGAATTTAGCCAAAACGGTTTCCACTCGGGCGACGTGTTCCAGAAGGCATGTAGGTGCAGTCATTATTCGCAACAAGCAAATACTTAGCACTGGATACAACGGAGCCCCATCGGGAATTACACATTGCACAAAAGACGGATGCTTACGAGAGAAGCTGGGGATTCCCTCCGGTGAGCGTTATGAATTGTGTAAAGCTGTACATGCTGAGCAGAATGCCATCATCCAGGCAGCTAAGCACGGCATAGCGATTGATGGGGCAGATATTTACGTTACAGACCAGCCGTGTGCTTTATGTACAAAGATGCTTATAAACGCAGGGATCTGTACTGTTTATTATCTCAAGGGTTTAAAAAATGAATTCGCAGAACAGTTGGCGAATGAAGCAAGATTGCAAATGGTGGAGGTAAAAGAGAATGAGTAGATGCGAAGGTTGTGGAAATGAACACACCCCGGCGGATAAGTTCCCGTGCAACGGATGCGGTGATGTACCATACGACGCTAAGATTATATATAAGTCCAAGGTCTTAATATCAGGCGTTGGAAAAGACGCGCCGATAGAAGTAAATAAGTTAGGTGGAAAACAATCAAAGGTTGAATACCGATTCGATCTAGTTGATCCGAAGGCACTATTCGCGACAGCTAAAGTTTTGAAAGAAGGCTTCGACAAATACGGAAGTGATCAAAACTGGCGTAATATATCGACCCGCGATCATCTGAACCACTTACTCATTCACGTGTATGCGTACCTTGCTGGGGACAAACAAGACGAACACTTGAGCCACGCGGTATGTCGCGCAATATTCGCATTAGGGGTAGATATTGAAAACCGGGTTGAAACGAGATGAGCAATTACGAGTATTACATTACTCCCCAGGAATATGATCAGGCACGGCAAAATGGCATAAGTCCGGGAACATTAACTATCCGAATCAGAAGGTCAGCGTGGCCGAAGACTAGAGCCTTAACAACACCGCCACGTCAAAGACGGAGTGTGAAAAATTGGGTGAAACTAGCTGAGCAGAATGGTATTAAGCCCAAAACCTTTTATAGGCGCATCGAACGAAGTTGGGACCCTGAACGTGCTGCAACTCAGCCCTTGTCCAACAAAAAGGAGATAATGCTTCAAAATCGAAAAGATAATTGGGTATACCCAAAGGATGTCATTGAGAGAGCCATTGAAAACGGCATATCCTACGAATTATTCACTTGGAGAATGCGAAACGGGTGGACATTAGAGGACGCAAGCACAGTAAAGAAACTGAGCCATAGGGAAGTCGGGGAGAGAGCTAAAAAGGCGTCATTTTGGAGTAGGGTTTAGGAGGTGTAAGCCCTTATGGGTAAAAAGCTTGGTAGTATCAACATTCAGGAAATTGCTACGGCAGCTGCCATCGAAGCACTGAAGTTGCAGAAAAATGAAGATCGAGAGCGAATACGTAAAAACAGATTCCATAACACCGAACTCCTGCTTAAAAAATATCTGAGCCTGATTAAGCACATCGAACTTTCGCAGGATAAAGTTTCGGGCGAAGATCTAGAAGCCTACAATTTTGAGGAATCTGACATGGAGGATGTTATCGTTTACGCCATAAGGCGCGGCAGGGCGCGAACTCTGGTAATGGTCATGCAAGTAGAAATATCCCTTGTAGAGCTTCGGACAAAGATGATAGAGCAAGGAAAACCTGAAAAGTATCTTGTTATTGACAAGCTTTACCTAGATCCCGTTAAGAGTTTAATGCCGTGGAAGGAACGAGTTCGGGTTATAGCTGCAGAACTTCACTGTTGTGAAAAGTCAGTATATACGTGGAAAAATGACATGGTTGAAGAGCTAAGTGTTATGATCTTTGGCGTGGATGGCTTGCGGTTAGCGCTTTAGCGGGTTTTTCAGGGGCTTGACAACCTGCTACAATAAGTCTACATTTACATCACGAATATGCCGTGTTACAATACTAGTATCAAATTTTATGAAACGAAAACGCACAAAAGCGCTTCCGCAAGGTGGCGCTTTTTCTATGTCTATAAGGCGGTGATTGCGGTGCCTAAGAGAACAATGATTCAGCCAACCCTCTATAGATGCCCAATATGCAAAAAGAAGTTCTTCTCCTATCTGGAGAGGGCGCGTTGTCCGGTGTGTGCGAAGGAGAAAGAGAATGAGGTAAAACTTGATGGCGCTTAGAGCATTAAGGCCTTGTAAAAACATAGGTTGTTTTCAGCAGTCCGCATCTCCCCCATGTCTCCAGTATTTAAAGTATTTAAAGTAGTTTATTAAGGTTTTAAAGATATACAGGGTTAAAGGCTTTATGGACCTTTAAAATGGGGTGTAACTATGTCAGAGGTAGCAGGGGTACAATGTAAGATTTGCAATAGTGGATTCCGTGAAGAGATCGAGCGTATGATCATTAACGAGGGAAAGTCATATACTCAGATCATCGCCATTATGGAAACTAAAGGTATTAATCTTAACACAGCAAACCTATCCAAACATAAGAATAAACATATGATGCTAAATGTTGATACATTGAAGCAACTAAGCAAATCCCGGACCTCCTCAATGCCCGTGATAGATGTTAAAACCCTAAGTCCTGAGCAAATCCTTGACTACGTCATGCAGGAGGCCATGGGGGGTATCGAGTCCCTCAAGCTGCTACCCGTCAGTCACTACACCCTGAACGCCCGCAACAACTTCCTCTCGACGATCCGCCAGATAGCCGAGACTAAGATCAAGGCCCAGGGAGGAGGGGATAAGGATGATATCACGGAGTTGATCAACCAGCAACTAAAGGACCGTGGCATGATGGTAGATGTTACCCCAAAGGGTTAGGCGATGTTCGTTAGTGTCCGTGTACAGTGGATTTTACGCACATAATACCTATGCAATGTCACGTTATCCAATGTAATTCAATTACTATAATCGCTACATCCCTACTCTCGCAAGGGATGTAGCGATTAACGCGAATGTTACATAAGTCGGTTGTGTAACATTCGCTACTTTACGTAATCATAGTTATCGGACCCAAGGTGAAGGCAGTAACAATGTGTCATGTCTAGCCATGGTGTTGAGTTTACATGGTGTGAGGTATGTTCCGGGGCAGGATAGGCATGTTCCTTGAGCCATATACCCCCTGGGGGGACCAAAACCAACCAGGTGGGGGTATGAAAACGCGCCACTAGGTCGCTACCTGATATATTACAAAATTTAAGATTCGCCTTAACGGCTCTGTTTTAAACAGGGCTTTTCTTATTGCCCAAATGTCTTAAAAGTAATTAAACCAAATAGGAGGTGCCCCCACAATGATCGAAGTAAAGCCAAACCTATTCGTCGGAAACCAGGCCGACTGCCTTAACTTCAACGGTGCCATCTGTCATTGCAACAAAGACCCACACCACAGGGCCTTCGTTGGCTACACTGGACGCGCCCTACCCAAGGACCACCCCGAATACCTCTACGCCGTCCGAGGTAACGAAATAGCCTTGAACATGGTTGATGTTGATAACCCGATATACTTCTCCGAGTCAATGGTTAATGCAGCACTCGACTTCATTCGTGGGTCCCTGATTAATGGATTAAGGGTACTCGTGCATTGCAACCAGGGGGAGAGCCGTGGACCATCGGTAGCGATGCTGAGTATGCGAAATGAGCTACCTGATTCGTTTGAAGAAGCTGAAGTTGAGTTCAGAAAGCTATATCCTGCCTACAATCCGAAGAATGGGATCAGGGAATATCTGCGGATGCATTGGGGAGAGAGGGGACGTTAAGCCGTGAGTGAACGCAAAATAGTTATCCATGACAACGGTAAGCAGAAAACAATAACTCTACCTGACTATGGCGAAGTTAAGATAACGTGCCATGATGGAAAAGTTAAGATTATTGAGCAGACCACGAAGGAACAGATGTAACTACTCGAAAACGAGAGGAGAATAAAGATTATTATGGATTATAAACAAATGTGCGTTCAACAGGGTTATGTGCCCTCCACTTGCACTATGGATGGTCAATATTGCTGGATGCTGGTAAATAGCCAAGGTGATCCATGTAAAGGGTGTAATGAAAACAGAAATATTTGTTTAGGCAAAACATACGTTGATGATAGTTACTTGATTGGTCACAGGACAGGTGGATTAACTAGTGTGGCTGAAATTAAAAGAACAGCAGAGAATAGCCGGAGACACGATGAACTTATCAAACAAAGAAAAGAAGGCCATATAAATGGCTTTACCAGGACAACGTTACAAGTTGAATGTGATAGACATGAAATCGAGGTCATTGTAAAAGATATCGTGGACGAAAAAGCATATACCGCCAAATGCAGGGATATATCGCAAATGCTATCTATTGTGAGTCTTTGCTGTAAAAAATATGAAGTTGAGCAAATTCATGTTGATACAATGGGGCCTGGAATGTTAATCTACAATTCCTTGGTGGAACATATTAAAAACATCGACATAGTACCATTGCGATACGTAGCTATGAAATTTTAATACTTGCCTACCTGATAACAGGCGGCTACTGATACTTTCCTTCGGGATCGTGTTAGTAGCCGACTTTTTTATTTTGTCTGAATTGCGGTGATGAAAATGGAATTCGATCCTGAATACGATGACCATTGCCCATATTGTGGTCACGCTGATCTTATCTATGATGTTTACACGGATGAGGGAGATAACTGCTGGAGCGTAATCCAATGTTCGCAATGCAAAGAAACATTGTGGGACGAAAAAGATGAGTGCTTGTCATGATGAAATCCACCCAACTACTCAATTACGCTGACAAACCCTCTGAATTCCTTGAAGCATTCTGGACTTTACCCAATGGAAAAGCCCCTAAACTGTACGATTATCAAAAAGAATTCCTAGATTATCCGTACAAAGAGGGACCAAGACGACTGGAAATAACTAATAAATCCCGACAAACTGGTTTTAGTACGGTTTGTGTTACTGGCCGTGTTTTTCATGAACTGTATTTTGGACTTGTGCCTTTTACCATGATGGTTAGCGCATCTGAGCGTCAGGCGATTACACTTCTTGAGCATATCAAAAATGGAATAGACACTCTTCCAAGGCAACTCCAGCCACAACTTGTCAAAGACAAAGAAACCCATATTCGGCTAAAGAATGGGTGTAATGCTGAGTCAGTACCACAGTCGGAATCTAGTGTGCGCGGCTTTAATGGCAATATCATCCTTGATGAGTTTGCCTTTCAGCCGAAAGACAAGAAAATCTGGACAGCTCTAATGCCTTCAATGCGCGGTGGGAATCGTATCACAGTTCTATCCACCCCGATGGGCAAAAAGAACGAATTTTACCGCCTATGGAACATTGACCAAAAAGAAGGATACGCAGATCGTACCCCGATTGAGAAGCAATGGAAGAAATTCGTAGTGATGTGGGATCAGTGTCCAGACCTGGTACCGGATATTGAAATGTGGCGAGACAATCTTACAGATGAGGAATTCCGCCAAGAGTTCTGTTGCGAGTTTATTGACGAAGCGACAGCGTTCTTCACTTATGACCTAATCACAAGTGTTGTGAATGGTGACTTAGTAAATTCTAAAGGATATGTTGGACAAAACAGAATTACCATTGGTGCTGACTTCGCGAAGAAGATTGACCAGTCTGTATTTTACGCAGTTGAACATTTTCCGAGTGGCAAAAAGAGAGTAATTGCTGAAGAAATATTGACCAAGAAAAAATACGGTTATCAAATAAGTTTTTTAATAGACATGGTCAATCGGTTCAACGCTTCAAAGCTAAGAATTGATGAAACAGGTTTAGGCGGAGTATTAATAGAGCCTCTCCAAAAAGAGTTTGGTTCAAGGTGTGAGGGGATTTCCTTCACCAATGCAAATAAGGAAAAAATGATTCACAATCTCAAGATGCTCATGGAAAAAGAAGAGATTGAAATACCAGATAGCAAATTGTTACGGGCACAATTACACGGTATTCAAAGAAACGTCACAGAAAGTAATAATGTCACATACAAACATGAACACGGCCATCACGATGATACTGTGTGGGCCCTTAGCTTAAGTTTATTTGAACCAGAGATTAAACGGAACTATGGAAAAGGTTCCTTTTTTTCTGCAGATTTTTAGTTAGGGGAGGTGAAGTCAACGAAAATCTTTGGCAGAGAATTTTCATTTAAGCGAATCAAGGATCCTGTAGAATCAGAGAAAATTGATATTGATGCAGGACGCAAACCAAACACGCCCTCACAGCAAACTCAAGTCTACCCTTTCTTCAATGGTTACGGGATAGGTGCAGTTCAATCAAAAATATCAACTCCCAAAGTTACGCTGCGTGCATTGCGTCAACTCAGCCACTCCCCAATTCCTCGACGCGCAATAAATGTGATCAAGCGCCAGGTATCCTCCTTGGATTGGATCGTAGTACCAAAGGATGGCGTTGAAAAAACACCTGAAGTTGAACGGCAACTGCGAATCTGTAACAACGTCCTCAGGCGCCCTAATAACAGTGATACCTTCAGAACACTCATCGAAATGGTTGTAGAAGATATCTTGGTACTTGATGCAGGAGCAATTGAATCTGCTAGGTCTGGAGATCCGGAGCGTCCGATGTATCTATGGGCAGTAGATGGCGCATCCATTGAGTTGTACCCCGAATATTCAGGAGATCCGAATGAACCGCGCTATGCTCAAAACACAGGTTATGGTGGCAATTCAGGTCAGTTCGTCGATCTGCTTGATTCTGAATTATGTTATATAAAAGCATCCCCAAGAACCAATTCACCTTACGGTATATCACCCCTTGAAGTAGCTTACAAAATCATTGACTACTTTGAAAAAAGCATGGCTTATGCCGGAAAAACTGCTGGTAATGCAGTAGCCAAGAAAATGATTAACCTTGGGCCTTCCGCCGATCCTGATCTAGTCAAACAAGTAGAGGCCTATATCCGCACAATGATCGCAGGGAGCGGCAGAACTCCTGTTATTGGTGGGCTTGATAGCGCAACCGCCTTTGATATATCGGCAGCAGATGACCAAGGTCTATTCATAGGGTGGAAGAATTTCCTAATTATATTAATCGCGGTCATTTACGACGTTTCTCCCAGGCGCTTAGGTATCCAGTCTGGCTCCAATCGTTCAACCGCAGAATCAGAAGATAGCAACGACATGGACGCGGCGATTAAGCCTCTTGCTAAACTTCTTGCCGAGCATATAAACCTTGAGATTATTGGAGAACTAGGAATGGGGTTAGATTCAGTGGAGTTCAAGTTCATTCTCAATCCGTCCGTCAAGGCTCAGGAGATCATGAGCAACACCCATTACAAATATGGGATGCTCGGCGTGTTGACGAAGAATCAAATTTTAGCTGATCTGGGTAAGCCCTTGGATGAGGGCGAGTTTGGCGACATGACCTATCCACAGATGATGGCTAAGTTGGGTCATACTATTGGGAAAGAACAAACTGGTGATCAAAATAGGCTACAGAATCCAGATAGTGTTGTTACAAAGAATTAGGGGGAGGCCCATGGACGGATTAGAAGTATTCAAGAAAATTAGAGATGTTTGCGGTGAAGTGGTTGATGCACTAGAAAGTGAGGATGCTGAAAAAACTGAAGCTGCATTAGGAAAATTTATGTTACTCATGATGCAATTGGATTGCCTAAAGTAGGGAGGATGTCAAGTGGACGATTTAACTAAAAGGTTTACCTATAGCGCACCAAAAGGGGATCAAATTACAAGGTATGAGGAAATCAGAGAGATGGGGAGGAACTTTGCAGAGATGGTTCAGTCGGAGTGTCCAGCATCAAGGGAGCAATCGCTTTCCTTAACCAAAATAGAAGAAGCCGTAATGTGGGCAAACGCTTCTATTGCCAGAAATGGGTAGGTGAATTAAATGCCAACTCTATATCAGCAAGTTGAAAAACTAACCCGTTTAGTCCTAACAGAGTTTGGTTTTCAAATCCCATCCGATGTCAACATAGACAAGGCCAAACAAATTATGGCAGATGCGGCACAATTCGGTTTACTTTTTGAGTTAAAGAAAAGTAAATTGGATTTTCGTCTCTTCGTCTTTGAGGCGACATACAAAAACAAGATGATTCTTAAGCAACACATTACATGCAATTAATAGCTTGAGGAGGTGAGACAAACGAAACGTAAGCAAAAACCATTTAAAACCGTCAATCTTATGGCCTCAAATCTTCTTCCCATCAACCTGGCGTGCGGTATGCTTGAAGTAAGAAAAGATAACTATGCCCCAAATCACATGCCCTTCGATGGGACACTACTTCTTGTAGATCAACCATCAAGCGGACCACCACATGGCTTACCTCTTGAATTTGAAGGTATGCCTATTTTATTGCCCTCAGGCGTAGCGGAAGGGGCCTTGGACTCCTTACGAAACATGGGAGTAAACTTCAAGACTACTATGGATGGTCACGACAAGCTTCACAAAATTGGGGTTATTGAATACGCTTGGCTTGACGGAAACGAACTAAGAGTTTCCGGTTTCATTTACGACAAGGATTTCCCTGAAGAAGCGGCTTTAATCAAGACGCACCAAGCAGAATTGGGAATGTCGATGGAATCAACCCAAACTGTCCTTACCGAAGGGAATTACGAAGGGATACCTGTTGCTGTGGTTGCCTCTCTAGTATTTACCGGTGCAACAATATTGCGCAAGATGTTGGCTGCCTATAACGGCACATCACTTGCAGCGAATTTATCGAAGGAGTTGAAAGCCAAAATGGAAGAACAATTGATTGAACTGTTGGCCGCTATGAAGGCTATGCAAGAAGGATTAACCGCATTATCAACATCTACCGCTACACTTTCCGCAAACGTAGTAGGTCTTGATGCAAAGTTCACTACTCTCGAAGAGAAGGTTGTCGCTGTCGATGCTAAAGTAGAGGACAAGGTAACAACCCTCTCTGCTGCACTTGAGACTGTACCTAAAGAAGGAATTAAGCTTGAAGAAATTTCTGCTTCAATCACAACCATTGTTAAGGCAGAACTTGAAGCGGCAAATAAGCCTCTTGTTGCTCCGGTTCGCAAAACTACCCCACTTGCTCGTTATGGTGACGTAACTGGTAAAGACCTCGAAGCGGCCATTCATAATTCTGAAGGTCAACCGGTGGATAAAATTGCTGCCTTGATTATGGCTGAGATGCTTCAGGCTCGGAGTGAATAACCATGGGATATTCCCCAACCAAAATACGAAAGGAATGATGGAAAATGAGTAATTTTCCTTGGTTTGGATTCCAACAGGTATATGACAGGGTAAATAAAGCCTTTCGGACTACTGCAGTAGTCGAGGTTGCAGTTGATCAAACAACTGACGGTGTAACCAATCGTACCGTATCTGCTATTTCTCAGACTACCGGCGAGAATGTAGTTAAATTGGATGTTGGAACTGCGCTTGCCGGTAAGTTCGGCATTGACCAAACGACTCCTGGCACGACTAATGGTGTACAGGTTAACGCTGCCCTTCCCGCTGGCAATAACAACATCGGAGATGTAGACGTACTTACCCTTCCGGCTAAGAATGTCGAAGGAGTTGCGCTTGCTTCTGCTGCTAGAACAGCCACGGTATCAAGTGCAGATATCGCAAATGACAATGGTAGAGGGCTTCATGTAATCCTTGATGCCACTCTGGATCCCGCCGCCGCAAGTGTCGTATTAACAATCGAAGGAAAAGATCCTGCATCCGGCAAGTATTATACCTTACTGACATCGGCAGACGTTAACAGTGTTAGTACCAACGTCTACAGAATCGGCGCTGATTTAACCGCTTCGCCAAATCTCATCGTCAAGGATTTCGTACCCAAGACCTTCCGCATTACCGTTACCCATGCCGATGCTGATTCGTTCACTTATTCTGTGGGTTACGCCTTAGTTTAATCTAAAATGTCTCCTGAAGAGTTGCCAAATGGTAAGCTCTTTTTCATGCCCAAATTGAAAGGAAGTGTATTCATTTGTTCAATGCTGGATTCGTAGATATGGAAGCCGCCGCGTCTTTCGGAAATGGCTTCGTTATTGTAGACAAGTACGATCCTGAAATTGTTGATCTTACCCGCAAAGGCGGGGTATTAGGTCAGCGCATCAACCCTAAGCCCGCAACCGGTAATCCTAGTCGTTACGTTCAACAAAACGCTATTGGGTCAGCCCAATTCTCCGATGCCCACACCTTGGCCTACACTCCCTATAACGCTAATCGCGGAGAAGGTAGCTTAATGATCAAGGCCATCACTGGTTCCGTTGACTTCGGGATGCTCGACATCGAAGTTCAGGCCCAACAAAACATCTTCGCATCCTTGGTGGCTCATGACATTCAAGACATGATTAGCGCCATGCTGACTGCTCGCGACAAAAATATCTGGAATGGTTCTGACACAAGTCTGACCACTCCTACTACGATTGAGTTTGTTGGTTTAAAAACCCAAATTACCAATACCGCAAGCGTAGCAACTGATGAAAGCATCATCGCATCCCTGCGCACCAAAATCGCTGCTATGTGTGCTAATACCACGCTCATTGTTCGGCCAACGGCCATTTATGTTAATCCTTTGCTCCTCGACTTCATGGAGCAAGAGGTTATGACGTATCCTCAAATGTTTAAGGATGTTCTCGCCAAAGAAACTGAAGTAATCCCAGGTATTTCGGTTCCTGCAATTCGAACGGCTGCCGGTATTATTCCGATTGTTCCGGATCCTTTTCTGCCGTATGTGGTCAATAGCGGGGATAACACTCTGAATGACTACCCTGCCGTTATCCTTACTGAAAATATGGTGGAGATGCACTATGTAACCACTCCAAAACCGCGTATCTTCCAACTCGGATTGATCCAAGATTTAGCGACTAAGTATCGCGGTGTTCTGTTCGAGGGGCTTGTTGCAAAGTATGCTGCAAGCCATCACGCATGGGTGACGGTGACGCGCTAATGGAGAAGAAAAAGGAAGTAGTCACTGAAGTTACTGAGCCAGTGGGAGAAATAATCGATGAACTAGGCTCCGAAGTAGTTGGCAAGGTTGAGAACGTCGAAGTGACTCTCAACCTTGGACCCGCTGAATTCGTCGGACAACACACCATCTTTATTGGTGGTAAGTCAATCATATTTTTAGATGGGGCTGCCAACGTTAGCCCTGATCAAGTTGAAGTGCTAAAGAAGCATGGTTACATCAAATAGGGAGATAGTTTTAGCTATCTCTCTTTGAAATGAGGTGGTAATGTGCCACTGTATATCCAAGCAACAGAGCTCGCCACTTACGCGCCAATGGTGACGATTGATTCAGCTGAACAAGCTGGTCTATGCCAAATGGCAACCAACATCGCTATCGGTTATCTAGGCTGGGAGATCACTCAAAAAGACTTCACGGAAACGGTTCAAGTTAATCCGCGCAACGAATGTAAGCTGTCTTATCCGAATGTAACTGCCCTTAAATCAGCAAAAGGAAAGTACCCATTATCTCCGTTTTTCAGCATGGGGTTAATCTCTCCATTCGGTCAACCACAATGGGAAGTATTAGATGTGTCGCTTGATTACTTGAACGCTTCTACGGGGATCCTGTGGCTTCCTGGTGGGATCTATGGTTCAGCATTTGAAGAAGCGACAATTACTTATACTGCCGGGCATGAAGATATCCCTGAGCTAGTCAAGCAAGCTTGCGGGTTAATCGTGGCGGCTATGTGGCAGAAGAAGGATTATGCTGGAGTTAGCGATATGGGCGACTTCGATTCCAAAGTAGCTTATTTCCAGCAAGGGATTATTTCTCCTGAAGCCAAAATGATGCTAAACAATTACCGGATTGTGGGGATTGCATAATGTTCGAAGCAATGGCAAGGCGGCATATCCCCATATCTATTAACAGTACAACAAATGAAAAAGCAATCCTGACCAGGAACGGAAAATCAAGTTCTACCTATCTCTTCGAGAACATGTTTAAGGGGACTCACCCGGCCAACTCTGTTGTGGAATCCGGCGACCTGATTGGAGACGGGGAATCCTTTTATCTTGTAGAGTCTACTCGTAAAACTCCGGATGGAGACAAGTCATCTATGTTGCTCAAGTGTAATCAGACAGTGGATATTAAGCGATTTTCACAAGGGTTAGATTCTAACCTTAACCCCACAAATACATGGACAATCACATTTTCGAATGTGAAAGTAAGTGCCGAGTACATTACCGGGGCGCTAAGAGCAAAAGATGCTGGCTTACTCGCCAATACTGTCCTGCGTATCCTTATGCAAAAAACACTCGCCTACATGACCTACAATGACCCAGGAAGCGATTTCGTAGTGAGCGACAGAATTACCCTTGGCACAAGCAATTACCAGGTCACAGCGATTGATGCGGTGATTATGACGGGATTGCTGATTGTCCAAGTGGCTGAGGATTTACGGCAATGATCAAATTAAATCTTGGCGCATGGATGGAAATTATCCGGGAGGAATTTGCAAAGGCCACGCTTGACGCAGCAGAGTATATCCGGAATGACGCAACCCTGTTTAATCGAAGCGGAGTAGTTCCACATGTCAGCTTTACGGAGTCGGGGACACGCTTCGAAGCACTAATTTGGGCAGAGGGAATGAAAGCCGTTATCGCTGAGTGGGGAAGCGGTTCACAGATGGATCTATCCAATCCCTTCTTGCCGATGTATCAGTCATCCCCTGACTACAACCCTGAACGCTTAAATCAAGGGACAACGGCTATTTTGGGTAGACCCGAAGGGACTTATACGGATTTGGATGGTGTACAGCACTATTCGAGCGGTAATCTTGCAGGAGTGAATCTTGAGGATGGGCACATATTCCAAGCCGGGGGAGAAGTTCAGTACACGCCGCACGAAGCAGAGCATTACATGCGCGATGCGGTTATGGCAAACAAGGTGATTATCAATGAGAGGTTCATCCTTGCCATTAAAAATTCGTTCCGCAAAATTCCGATAAAGGGGGAGGGGTGATGATTGCAATATCCACATCTATTAGCCCTATGGCGATACTTAACAGGGGATCAGGGAGTACAAACTTACCTTGGTCTAGCGTCGAACGCAACCGATGTCCAGAAGATGGCAAAATTTGCACTAGAAAAAGATTTAGATACCCACCTTAGTCCGACAACAATCCCTTTGATGAAGATGTATCCCGATGATGGCATGGTCACAAATTACATCCAGGAGAAAGAATTCTTCATTGTCGAGTGCTATCACGGAACTCTCAGACAAGCTATGCAGGGGATAGATATTGTCCAGGGGTTATTGGATAACAAGTTCCTTGCCGGGTTTGCTCCAGGGTGGGAGATTACCCTGATGTGGGCAGGTGGGCCGATTAGCACCGGGGTAGTTGGTGTAAAAGGTTTTCGCTGTAAATTCTCCCAGTTAGTACAGAAGTCCTAACATTAGGGCTTCTTTTTATTTTGAAAAGGAAAGGAAGTGGATCAATTGGCTGGGGAAAAACGTTTTTTGACGTTCAAGGGCGTTGGGAAGGGAATTTTCAACGATTTATCTGGAAATCGAGTTGCCGATGTTGTCAAGGCCACTGAGGTTAAGCTTGCTTGGGAAGTAAAGACGAAAGATATGATGGGCGGTGATGCGGTTTTTCCATTTGGCACGATGGTGACTGATGCTGAAGGATCTGTAGAAATCACCGAAGGAACTTTTGATATGGGCATCATGCAAGCCCAAATGAATAACGCAGTTCAATATGGCGTGGCGGCCACTGTATGGGAGATTGATGAGCAAGCAACTATCCCATCGACATCAACGTATACAGTAGCTCTTGCATTTGCTGCAACTCAAACTGGAATCCCAGTGGTTCGATATCTTGATGGCTCAGGCGCACTTACCAAAGTCGCTAGTGCGCCTACCGTAGGACAGTTCAGTGTTGCTGTAGGAGTTTTGACATTTAACGTTGCTGATGCTGGGAAGGCGTTAACTGTGGACTATCAACGAACGGTTGCTTCTGCTGATATTGCTTCTGCTACGAGTGACCCAGGAATTCTTTATGGGACATATATTCACACGGTTAAGTACATGAACCCAATTACCGCTGCTGAAGGATTGGGGCAATTGGTGGTCTATCGCTGTAGTTACAATGGTAAAAATGAACTTGGTTTCAAAAGAGGCGATTCAGCCCAGCCAAAAATTTCCCTTAAGGTATTCGACCCGGGTCGCCCAGATAAAAAAGTGTTTGACCTAATCCGCATGTCGTAATTAATAAAGGGGGAGCTAAATACTTCCCCTAAATTTGGAGATGGAAATAATGGAATCAAAAAACCTTGACATAATTATCGAGAAACCAAAAAGCGTAACCTTAACCGATGGATCAGAGATCAATCTAAGGCCATTATCAGTCACAAAGGCTTTAGCCTTTATCGACTTAGCCATAGGATTCCGAGTGAATATATCAAGTGACCTTACGCATTCACCAGAAACACGCGAAAAAGTTCTTGAGGCAACCGAAATGCTAATTAAATGCAGCGACTATTCGAAGAAAAAAGATTGGCGAGAAGATGACAATATAAGCCTACAGGTAATACAGGACATGGTAGACGTAGGTTTGGATCTGAATATCCCAAAGTCACGGAAACTCCCCACGACATAACGCCGGGGGGGTTAGATTGGGCGGTAATTGACTTCATTTTAACCAAACACGCAAATCGGCCAGATTGGCCTAATTTATCCTTACCCCATATGAATCTTTTGCTGAAGCAAGCAGGAGAGTACATGGAATGGACTTATACCATTAGTGCGTTATCTGCTGCCGTGAAGGTGTTCGGATCTGAGGAGGATGAGGGAGAATCGGTTAACGATCCTGATGAAATAGTAAGTTTGTCTGATATTGAATCGTTCCAGAACTTTGCAAAGGGGATCGGATAAAATAAGCACCCCATAAAAGATGAGGTGCTTATTTTACTCTATAACTTCTTTTGACTTATTCATGAATTCATAATTACAGTATTCACAAATTTCTGTTCCATAAGTAGAAAACTCTCCACACCTTGGACATTTCTTAGCATTTTTAGGCATTATGGCAGATATAAGAATACCCAAGAGACTAAAGAAAAATCCAGCCAAAAACCAAGCTACAAAAGAACGATGCTTTGCCCATGCAATTGCACCACTAATAATTCCGCATATTAATCCCAAGATAACCATAAATGCCAAAATGTCACCAGATGAAGTGAACAAGTTACCCACACCTTCCCTTTTTTTCTTATATATTACCAAACAAATTTGAATATTACATCCTTTTTAAAGGGGTTTGATTAAATTGATAGATGAAGTCGGCGCGAACATAATCGCCGCCAACGTAGGCATGAACATAACTGCCTTCTTGGAATCTGCAGAGAAAATGGGAACCTATCTTGATGTTTTAAACCTTCAATTAAAGCAACTATCTAATATAAAAGTAGGTTCTATGAGTATTGGTAATCTTACGAGAGATATGGATAATATCAACAGAATTGCATTAGCTGAAGCAGAAAGCCAAAACAGAATAACTCTTTCCCGAGAAAAGGGAGCACTTGAGCAAGAGAGAATTCTAACCAAAACTATTATCGCTGAACAAGAATCAGCAACTAAAATTGAAAGCATATTGGCGCAACGGGTGGGTAGTGAGGAACTTAATTCAGCGCGTATTCTCGCAATTCGCGAGGAATCAATTGCGGCCATAGCAAGAACTGATGCTGCTAGAATTGCCACAGAAGAAGCAACTAATGCACGATCAGCAATGTCTAATGCGCAGCGTATTGCGCTTGAAGAAACTACTGGAGCAAGATTAGCGCAGATAAGTGCGAACACCCAACTGGCTCAATCCCGGATAGCAACAGAGGGTTTGCGACAACAAAACATGATACAGAATGCTTCTCACGCAAGTAGTCAAACGTATTTGGGTAAAATGACAAAATCGCTGGGTAGTCATTTGGGGACAATGGCGTCAATGGTTGTGCTGTACGGGGGGATCCACCTTCTAAAAGAAGGAATCGTTGACTTTGGTGCGGACCTAGCTGGGGTAGAGCAGGTCCTTGAGGAAACTTACCACAAGATGGGTAAGGAACTCTCTCCTGAAATGATGGCCGCAATCGGGGAGAACTTTTCTGTGATTGCTGAACGTTGGGGGCAGTCGGTTAAGGATGTTTTACAGGGAGCAAAAGATTGGGGTCGTCAGTACAAGGATCTTAATACTATCCAGGAACTTGTAAACTCTTCAACCCTTCTCAGCGTCGTTGACAATATGTCATTGAACGAATCCGTAAAGGGTTTAGAGGCCACCATGAATCAATACGGAATGGTGGCGAGAAGCGCAGGAGAGGCACAAGAATACTCCATGCGTATCGTTGATTCGTGGTCCGCTGTAGCCCATAAGTCGATGATAAGCGCGCAAGATTTAGCGCAAGGAAATCAAAAGGCTGCATCCTCTGCCCGGATGATGGGGATAGATTTTGACAACTTGCAAGGTATGATAGCAGCCGGTGTACGGGCCACGGGTCGTAGTGGAAATGAATTAGGAAATACCCTTAAAACGATGTTCGCAAGCCTTCATAGTGATGATGCGGTAAAGGAATTGCACAAATTAGGAGTCGAAGTTAAGGATTTGAAGGGTAACTTCCGTCCTGCTCAACAAGTATTCGCGGATTTAATGATTGCCATGGCTGGTACTAAGTACAATATGGAAGAAGTGGTCAAGGCTGTAAGTTCAGGGAAGTTTCAGTGGAGTAAGGCTGCAGCCATATTGGGTGATTATGACACATATGTCAAGGCTACTGCCCAAAGCATTAATTCTGCTGGATTAGCCCAGGAATACATGGCCGTGCAAATGGACACTGTATCCCGCAAAGCTGGGCAACTTCACCAAGCCCTTATAGCGTTAACAGTTTCAGCGGGGAATTCAGGGCTAACGGGAGCGCTGAATTCAGCTCTCGATAACTTGCGTTACTTTGTGGATGGGTTAAATAATGGTGGCATGAAAGCTGTAGCTTTCGGCTTAGCAATTGTTGGCTTGTTAAACGTCATGAAGGCAATAGAAACTGCGATAGTGGCTGCAAGAACAGCTCAAGAAAGTCTTACAGTAGCTATGGCTATTGGTAAGGTTGTGGCTGGTAACTGGCTATCCATTTTAACAACATTAGTAGCACTAGGGGTCGGAGCCTATACAATTGGACTTGGCAAAGCTGCTGACGCTCAAACTGAACTCATAGAGCAGCAGAAGCAAGCTGTTGAACAGCATAAACAAATGTCAGAGCAATATAGCAGAGAAATAGATTTCATGGGTCAACTCGAACAACAACACAGCAAATTATCAGCTGCTTCAAGAAATTCCTCAAACACTGATGAACAGAAGGCGAACATAAATAAAAGCCTACAAGCTACTGAAGAGTCCTTGGCGTTGACCATAGGTGAATCTAGCGCTACTAAAATAAAGGATGCAGGGTATACGCATGATGCGTTTCAATCAGTTGTATCCTCTCTAAGAGGAAAACAAGAGGCCGAAAAAGTAGCGTGGAACAATAGTAGAAAGCTTGTTTCTGAAGCTACTATTCACATGCAAACCGAGATTAATAAACAAATCGAAGCAGTAAATGCAGCCGTTACAGCTTATGGGGCGCTTGGTAAACTTCAAGAAACCAGTTTGTACTTACAAAAACAATTTGCATGGGCTAAGTATGAGATAAATCCTACCCCTGATAACGCGAAGGCTGTTGATGATATGAATAGCGTTATCAGTGATTTCTACAAGCAGCAACAAGCAAGTCAGTTAAATAAACTATACGCAGATTTAATTAAAGTAGGTAGTTCATCTAATCCATCCGATGTTCCCGACATCCCTACCGGATCGGGATTCAATCCCGAACCTCTCGATGGAGATGGGGGCAAGGAAAAAACCGCCAAGCAACTCGAAGACCTAGCTAAAAAAGCTCGCGAACTCGCCGTAGCCATGGCCGAAAACAACGTCAAAGCCTACACCGATGACATTCGCCTTCTCGATGAGCAATTCGGGGGCAACATTAGATCACTTGACTACCTTACAAAAAAAGAAGGGGACTACAAAAACGCTCTTTCGGCCACAACCGTAGAACGTAAATTAGTTCAATCTCAAATCCAAATCCTTTCTTCAGACACTGGAAAATACGGTGCAGAAATCGAAACACTTAAGAAAAAAGATATGGACTTATCGGTCCAAGAAGCATCCCTAGCCAACAGTATCCGCGAAACCTCCAAGGTCATGCGCGAAGCTTCCGTTACCATGCTCGAAAGCAAGATTTCATCCTATACAAATGATATTACGATGATGGATGCCCACATGAAAAACTTTGCCGGGAACACCCTTGGTTACATGATCGTCAAAGAAATGGATTACGCCAAGGCAATATCTGAAACCAGAAATGAACGAGAACTTATCGTATCCCAGATTAACGAACTGTCTAAAGACACTAATAAGTACGCTGATGAGATCGAGAACCTAACACAGAAAACGAAAGAGTTAGATATACAAGAACAGGATTTAATCAGCAAACAGGCCGAATTACTAGCTCAACAGAAAAAGAGGTCCCTTGAAACCGAGCGTGATGCCGAGATCCTCTTTGTCGAAAACAAAATCAAAGCACTTGAGAAAGAAAAAACTATCGCCGATGAATTGTTCGACAAGCAAGACAAGGCACTAAATGCTCAACTCAAAGCATTAGAAGAGGAAAATTCCTTACTCGACGAACAGAACCAACTCCTTACTCTTCGCAAGAACTTAGCTGAACTGCAAACCGAGAAGGCCAATATTGAAGGCGAAAAGAACATTCGAGTTATTGGTAAGGATGGAAAGTGGACATATCAGGCCGACCAGTCCAAGCTGAATGACGTTGACAAGCGAATTGTAGAGGCTCAGAAGTCGATTAATGATCAATTGGAAAAGATGGCCGAGGAAGCTCAAAAGAAAGCTATTCAAGCTCAGATAGACGCTAATCAAGAGGCCAAGCGCATCAAGGATAAGGATATTCAAGATGATATTAATTCGTGGAATAAGAAGAAAGACGCACTTGACCTTTATTGGAAAAATGCACTTGAAGACACTAAGATCAATCAGGATGCTTTAGCAGAGCTAGTCAACAAGGGGTACGAACAATCTCTTAAAGATGCAGACATTTATTATAACAAAGCCAAGTTAGCCCTCGATAAGTTTGGTTCCGAAGCTATGGCGGCAGCAGAGAGGATACAGAAATCTATCGCAGCATCATTATCTATCAGATCATCAGCTAACGTGACGACTACTAATGATAACTCAGTAAATATTAACCAAATTAACACGTCTCAGAACTTAAATGGATTAGTTTCAGCAATGAGGCAACTAGCAGCTATGTAGGGGGGGTGATCATGTGTCCAACAGCGTAATAGCTAGTAATTACGACTTAACAGGTAATGGTAAAAAGATAACTAAACTTGCTAATGGTTGGCTCGTAGCAATAGCCCTGAATAACTCTACCCTCCAAGTTTATGTGAGTCAAGACGATAATGCTTCATGGACTCCACTATGTAGCATATCTTCCGTTGATTCTTCCCCGGCCATCGTTAGCGTCGGGAATATATGCTATGTGTTTTATACGTATGGTGACAACGTATACGTCAACTCCTTCGACGCGACAGTCCAGGCGAACATAAATATTAATGCATACAAAGTAATTGTCGAGGCTGTTGCTGATCTAAAAAAAGGATTAAGCGCGGCGGTCGATGATAATGGAACTGTATACGTCGCCTGTTCGTGTAAGACGGACAGCTACCCAGACACTTACAATATTAGATATAGTTATTCGTCGGATGGAATAACGTGGTCTGGTGTTCAATTTACCACTGCACCAGACACATCGACCGGAAGTTACCAAAATCCGTTTATATTGATATTTAACGGCATACCTTTTATTATGTTTGATGAATATTCCTTCTCTAGCCATGGTATTAAATGGGGTTATAATGGCAATTTTGATTTAATGAACTATGTCTTATCATCTTCTTTGCTCGACAACTTCACGGCAGTAATTAGCTCATCAGGAATAGCTACACTCTTCTGCTCGAACATTTATACCGGGAGTAATACCTCTATTCAGTGGCAATCTTACAACCTAACAACAGGAAGCGATATAAGTCATGGTTCCTATAATCCTAATACTAAAAATCAACAAAAACCAAGCGCAGAAATAACAGGAAATGCAATTTACCTTTACTTTGAAGGTATAGATACAGTCGTAAGTACCACAAAATATCTAATTCGTCGCATAGTGATTATGGATGGAGTATGGGGAGAACCAACGAACGTCGAAATAGGGATAACATACAACAGTACGTTGGTAAAAACCCTGATGATTGCCAATAAGATTTATTACGTCTGGAATGAATCAAGTGCCGGAGTTAAATCAAATGTTTATGTTTTCGACGCATTCCCTAGTGCCCCAACTAATTTAAGGGTCGATAATTTCGACTCTGCCTATTCCTCATTATTTAACTGGACTTACTATTCAGATTCAGGGAATAATCAGTACGCTTTTAGGCTTCAGGTTGTTGCTGTTACGACCGGGAGCATCGTCTTCGATACAGGCAAGTCATTAAGTCCGTATTCAGAATACGGTATGGCTCCGAATGTATTAACTAACGGTTCACAATATCTATGGAAGGTCACTGTTTGGGACACATTGGATATCGCAAGCCCCGAAAGCGGTTATGCTACGGTCTATGTTTTTGCTTCGCCAACCGTAACGATCACAGTACCAGTTGAAGACAACGATATTTATGGCCTTCAGAATCTTACAGTCGAATGGAATTATGGTGATCCGTCAGGAAAATCACAAAAGGCGTATCAGGTAAAACTTTACGACAGTTCCGACTACCTACTTTTTGATACAGGAAAAATATTAGATGTTAACGCAAGGTCAAAATTACTGAACTATACCCTAATCACAGGCACAACTTATAAGGTTGGAGTCTATGTATGGAATATCTACGACATCGTAAGCGACGAAGAAATTAGGGTATTCACTACCGATTTCTCACTCCCTCCAAGATCAATTCTAGTCGTGAATAGAGTGAAGGACTCATTACTATTGGCATGGACAACCCAAGATCAATCGAGTGGACAACCGGATATTGATCATTATCGAATATGGAAGGGAGAAAGCCTGTCTACTGTTCTGTATAAGGACAACATTACCCAACAGGAATTGATGGATTATCAGGTTGCTAACGGTATTCCGTACTACTATTCTATAGAGGCCGTATCTGTAACTGGTTCAAAAAGTATGTCTGACGTTGTAATGTCGGCAGCTAAATTCACAAACCTTTATATTGTCAATCCATCGACAGGTGAATCGGTGCAACTTGTCGCTGGGTTAGAGTTTGACAATGCATCGCTTGATAGGAGAAGAGCCGAACTAGAACCTCTTTATAGTCCTTATTCGATAGTTGTCTACGGAGGTAAGAAGGCGCGTAAGGGGACAGTAAGCGCTACTATAGTACCAATAGATAGACAAACACCATTAGAAGCGTATAGAGTCTTTGAGAACCTTGTAAATGGAGAAATCAAGACAGTTCTAACCATGAAAAAGTCGAATGGAGAAATCATGGTTGTTGACATTTTTAATCTTACTGAGAAGGAAGAGCGGGTAAGTAAGTATAAGAATTGCACCTTCGAATTTCTTGAAGTGGAGGCGTTGCCGTGGATTTAAAGGATGCCCTTCTTTACAAAGTTCGCCATGCTGTGAGTAAAATAGAATGGCTGGATTGGGAAGAAAACGTTATTGCTGATTATACAAGTTACGAAAACGATGGCAACATTACATTCGAAAAGTCCTCTGATATTAAGAGGACTTCTTCTATTTCCCTTATCAATAATTTATCTCAATTTGTTCCATACGGCTCAATCGTCAATATGAAAGCGAAGTATAGATTATGGACTGGGATAAATGTTCTTGGAAATGAATTCCTCTACCAAAAGGGGGTATTTGTTCTTGGCGATCCTGAAGCAATTAATTCTTCCGAGGGACAATCTATTACGATTAACGGCTCTGATAAGTGGGCTCTGATTGACGGTAAAATGGGCGGGGTATTGGCCGACACATACCAAATACCCGCTGGTACAGATATCATTACGGCCATGAAGTCGTTGTTGCAATTATACGGAGAAACGAAGTTCAATTTACTTCAGATGGGAATAATGGCTCCGTATACGATAACTAAGGACGCTGGCGGCACGGTTGCCGACTTAGTGAAAGAGTTGGCACTGATAATGAGCTACGAAGTGTCCTATGACCAGTATGGCGTATTTACAGGGCATCCGATTATTGACGCTCTTGAAAAAATAGTTGCATGGGACTATGGAGTCGCTTATCGAAATTTGATCACGGACATTCGAAGAAATCCTGGCTGGTCTAAGATTTTCAACTACGTGAAGGTTGTCGGGGCTACTGAATCAGGTAAAACATATAAGGGGGTAGCTCGAGATGATAACATTGATTCGCCTACTTATGTTGCTAATCCACCCCTTGGCATCGGACAAAAGGCTAAGAATATTACAGCGAATGAACTTTACTCAGATGAGCAATGCGTTGATAGGGCTAAATTCGAGCTAACGCAAGGGTTAAAAGCCGATGACAGGGTGACTCTTAAGATTGTCCCGAATCCCAGTCATGAAGATGACGAGGTAATTTCCTTGAACGACGAATCTACGGGAGCAATTGGGAACCATGAAATACAACGAATATCTGAATCACTAGATGGAACGGATATGACGCTTGAGGTTTGGAGGGTGAGGTAATAATGTGCAGGACGTAGCGAGGGAAATATTGTCAATAATTGATCGACGTATTAGGAGTCTATTTTCTGGATTACTAAAAACAAACTTATTGCTTGAAGATCACGCCATAGTGGCAAGTGTTTCACCCTTAACTGTGTATATCAACGACTCGAATGTTGCCGTTCCCTGCAATAATCCAAGGGGCCTAACATTGTCGGTAGGCAATAATGTTTGGGTTAAGTACCCTAACGGAAATCAATCCTTAAAATACGTAGACCGGGGAGTATCATCAAAGTTTGTTATGGATACAAACGCTACTAGCGCAATCAACTTGGCGAATAATGCTCAGGCAGACGCTACTACGACACTTTCTATCCTTTCAGATATAGCGAATAGAGATAAGGTTACGGGTGAAGAAAAGGTGAAGATCCTGAAGCCAAGATTGGATTTAATCGTTTCTGAAAAAGTGGTTAACATTGACGTTCGAGTGACTTTGTATTCATCAATCCCTGTTACGTCTGCCTATGACAGTTATGTTGTTGCTTATAACAACCTCAATAATTATCTTGCGCCAAGTTTAACTGATTTAACTCAAACATCGTCAATTATCCGTAACGACCTAAATACTGCATTTATCTCCTTTTATGATTCTAGGGCAGCGTTAATAAATGCTTTAGAATATGCTGAGAAAGATTACTTTTCTACGGAAATAAGTGAGCTCACTGCAATAGCTAATGATGCGCTAACGAATTCGTATACAGCAATCTCTACGGCAAATAGTGCAGTTACGACCTCTAATACTTATACGGATGACCAAGTAGTCTTACTTAAGACATGGGTAGACCTTAATTATGTACACAAATAGAAAGGAATGATCTTATGCTTGCGAGTGGATTTGACGTGTCAGTCAATACGGGTGTCGAAGGTACGGTTTGCTCATGGACAAGTGATGGGGCAAGGCATGTAATTGGATACAATGCATCATGCGATATTCCGGCTATTGTCCGGCTTTATGTAAATGGAACTAAAAAATATGAGTCGAGGACATCAAGTGAATATCCGACCGCCTATTTAGCTGATAAGGATTTCATTGTAACATCTGGTCAGATAGTAGAATTAAAAGTTATCCAAATCACTGGTTTCGCTCAAAATATTAGCGGTCAGATTTTAGGTGGTTAAGTATGAACGCTCCACAATCTTATCTAATCCTAAATGGATATTTCGACAATCAAATAGCACCATTTTTCAATCCTTGGTTTAAAGAATTACCAAGGATTTATTATTTCAAGGCGGGTGATATCTTGCTGGCTAAAGTTGGTGAAGTCCTTACAGTATCAATCGAATCGAATATCTCTCTTCCGGGAAATGCTTCTGCAACATGGAACATTATGAATGCGTTTGGTTATACGATTTTAACCGAACAGGCGGCGACCGTTTCAGGGGATATAGTATCGGCATTGGTTACTGTTCCAGATGATCATGGAACGTACTTTGTTAACTTTACGGTAACTGCTGGTGACGGACAAATCTTAAAAGCATCAGTATCGCTTTATGTTAGCTAGGAAAAGAGGAATAAAAGTTGGCTAATTCAAAATGGTGGAGCATTGGGGATATATGGCAGAAAATATTTAACGAAGGAAACTCTAAGATAAAGGTTGAGTCATCAGTGGTTGATAGCTCACTACCTAGTGGAGCGTCGACAAGCGCAAAGCAAGATGTTTTGATAGCGAAGGATTTTGCCACACAGACAACCTTGGCGGCTATTTTAGCGAAGTTGATAGCGGCACCATCTACCGAAGCGAAGCAGGATGTGTTGATATCGTATGTAGATGGGTTAGAGTCGTTACTAACAGCTATTAATGATACGTCAGGCATAAAGAAAATAGTTGACCAACTTCCTGCCGGGACAAACCAAATAGGTACAGTAGGAATTACAGCATTACCATCCATTCCATCAGGAAGCAATCTCATAGGAAGCGTTAACGCTACAATAGTTGGCGGCTTACCAAACCAAACTTTAGTTGAACAACTTACTGATGCCGATGCAGTGTTAGGAGTATTGACGTTTTTTGAAAATATATATTGCATTGAAATTTATAACACAGATATGAGTAACATAGGTGTTTTTGTTGTAAACGGCATTAGTATAACCGTCCCACCCAATAAGGTGATTACTACAATTGTGGGTGGTACACCAAGCCCTATCGTAACCATAACCGGGGCAATAACTTACATCGTCACAAGATATGAATAAGAGGAGGTTTGAATTAAATGGGATATAGTGACTTAACCCCAACTCCGATCATCGTAGATGCAATTCCCAAAGCGGAAATTGATAATTATTTGGAAGGTCCCTTAGCAGCAAAGGTTGCCAAGACAGATATTGTAGATAATTTGACAACAGATGATGCCGATAAGGTGTTATCTGCAAAACAAGGTAAACAATTAAACGCTGCCCTTGCTGCGCAGTTGGCAGATAATACGACAGCACTTGCACTAAAAGCACCGACGACTTACGTAGATGCTCAAATCGCATTGATGGCTGATGGTACACCTGAAGACTTTGCAAATTTAACAGCCATCCAAGCTGCTTATCCCACTGGTGATGCATATGTAAAATTAAATCTTGAAGATACTTATGTATATAAATGGAATGACTCTGCATGGGTGCAAGGATGGGTCTATCAAGGAACTGTTCCTGCGGACGGAAGCATCACCCCAATAAAGACAAATTCTGAAATTCCTAATACTTTGACCTCGTACAATCTTTTTGTGAAAGCAGATGCGGTGACAGGTAAATATATTAATAAAACAACTGGGGTAGAAACAGTTAATGCGTTGTATGGTTATATTTCACTGACCGTCACACAAGGAGAATTTATATTTGTATTAAATAATATCGGTACTAATCAAGAGGGAGCATGGTTCGATGGCGGTGGCGTATATATATCCAATTTGTTCCTTGGAACTAATTATGGTCTTAACACAGCAAAAACTAAATACACACTAAAAGCTCCCGCTAATGTCGTAACTTTGAAACTAAATTTTCTAATGACAGAAATTGATAATATCTTAATTTTTCAAGATGCTACAAAGGTGCATATCGGTAATACACTTGAGGATGTATGGTTAAACGCAAATGCAATTAAACGTAGTGACAGCCCATTTGTTGAAAATATAAGATCAAGAATTGATTCATCAATAATACTAGACTATATGTATATTAATGGATCAGCAGCAATAATCAGTAGTGCGTCATATCACTCACTTGGACCATTACCTGTTGTTCCAGGTGAAAAATATCTAGTGGAAAACTGGTTGCCAGGAACAACTTTGCCCTCTGCATTAAGTGCGAGAGGGGTATACCTTGATTCAAATTTTACATTTGTTAGTGCTATACCAGCTATAGACTCATATTCCCCCGAATATACCGTGCCAGCAAGTGTAGCGTATATGGTCTTGTTATTTGATGCTACTTTAATCTCAATATTGTCAGTGCGTAGAACCTATAGTCCAGTTGATAAATATTTGATAAGTAAAAGTTCTATTTATCCACCTATTGACGGAATATTTCAAAATGTTGTAGGTGAAGATGGTAAAACTATCAAAGTTGTTGCGTGTGTAATTCGTAATGACGGAACAGGCTGGAAACAAATAACAGGTGATCATGATGCCATAAACGTGGCAAGTGTAGCAAACGATAATTCCAAAATAACAATTACCTACAATTTTACTGCTTTAAAAGTTGTTTCCTTTGTTGCATGTCCAGACGAAACAATGGCATCTGATTTCATGTTCATGGGTGGTAGCGTTGGTGTTGAAACGGCTTTAATTAATCTATATCAAAATAAGTCAATGGGAGGCTATATTTATTACAATGGTACTGACTGGGTAACATCTAGTGCAGAAGGTGTAAGCGGAGTATCGTTTAGCAATGGTGTGTTAACTATAACCCATAGTGCTATTACAGGTATAAAAGGTTCCGTTTCCAGCAGAACAGGTGTATTGGTGACTAATCTTGGTTCACTTGGTTCGACAACTACGGAAGTATATTTCAGAGATTATGTTGGGGCATTGGTACCATCACCAATCACGGACATGAAAATATATTTTGAGAGAAATAGTAGTAGTCTTACAGTAAGTCCAGATAATTATACCAATGCTAACGGCAACATTTGGTGCTTAGGTGTGTTTGAGGTTTAAGTCGTATTTGACTCATTATCCTCATTAGTGCGCAGTTATGCGCATAACTATTTGCAAGCAACCAAAGCCCCACTATTTGGTATATAATCACCTTATTGGGGGGTGGTTATGTTGGTGAGGAAATCTTTAAACATCACAATTGAACCGGGTATCTACGAGGAATTTTGTGATTATGCGGGCAAGAAGGGAATTCGAGTTTCTCCATGGGTGAACGCAAAAATGAAAGAGTTTATCGAAGAAGAGAAAGAAGCGGAAGTTGAGAAAGCGGCCAAGAAGAAAAGGTAACGGCACCCTACGGGGTGTCTTTACTTTTGAAAGAAAGCGAGGGGATTACCGCGAGAAGCTATATGGATATAATTATTGATTTAAAAGATGGATTAAAACCAGATTACGAGGAAGTAAGGCTCGCTTGTTTGATGGCAAATGATTTACTTTTCTTTGCAGATCAAGACATAAAGAGACTCACAGGATACGGTACAGATAAGGAAAAGGATGATGTAGTATCGAGACTCACAAAGTCTTCCTATGAAGGTCGATTCTATGCCAAAAAGAAGTCCCCAGAAGAATATTTAGGTAATCACCACCCTGATCATCCTGATCAGAAAGCATCAATGAAAATGAGCGGGAAAATATACGAAAACTTTCTTAAACATCAAGAGAAAATCAAAAAAAGCATAGTTCTTAGCCTATAAAGTTATGTCGCATAATCAAATACTAAGCCTCGAAAATACGCTGAAAGCCTTGATACCACTGGTTTGTAGATATGATCTAGGTTTGACGCATTATGCGCAGCAATTTCAAATTGAAAATCGCAAGCGCTTGCCAATTTGAGGGCATAAAAAAACGCCCGAAAGGCGTTTATGCTGTGTAAAGAGCAGGTGTTTCCTGCACTAGAAATTGCTTATGCGATTGCTTACGTTTTTCGTCTGTCATGGTCGCATAGATTTGAGTTGTGGCCGGATCCACGTGGCCGAGAAGCCCTTGAACCGCTACCAGGTCCGCTCCGTTGTTCAACATAAGTGTTGCGAAGGTATGCCGAAATATATGTGGATGTACATTTTTGACAACCTCTGACCGTTGGGCAATGTTCTTAATTTCTCTTTGTATGCCACGGTCTGACAGCCTTCGATAAGGTTTTCTCACTGTGACGAATAGTGCGCTAACGGAGTCAGTCCTTAACTTGAGGTATTTTTTCAAATGATACATGGCTTTAAAACTAAAATATACAGGCCTCTCCTTGTTGCCTTTGCCGACGACCAAAACCGACATTGCCTGATAGTCTATGTCCTCACGGCCCATTTTTTGTATTTCGGACAAACGGCCTCCAGTCGCGTAGAGAACTTCTATTAACGCCCTCTCCCTAGGAGTCTCGCACGCCTCTCGAATCATCTCCAACTCTTCGATCGTCAAGGATTTGGGGGATCGCTGCTCTTTTTTCGGCGGCTTGATTTGCTTGGTTGGGTCACAGTCAATTACCTTTTCGTTGGCAAGCCAATAGTTTTTTCGATAGTGATGATGTCTTGAGATAATCGAATTCGCTCATATAAATACGGATATCGGCTGTAGTAATCTCGTTTGTAGCTTTTTGAACTCGCTCCGAAAAGATCCTAAATTCTAACCCATATCCTTCAAGAGTGGATATGGCTAGGCCTTCAAGTTTCTTTCCAGCCAGGAAGAGCTTGATCTTTTGCTGCAAGTCTGGATGACCTTGCGGAACCAAAGCGGGCTTAATGTCGTACTGAGAAAGGATTGCTGTCAATGTTTCTTGGAGTTCGAGCTTGTCCGTATTGGGGCAAGAAATGGCGCTCACCACCTGCTCAAGAAGTACTTGGGCGGTAGAGCTAAGTATTTGGGTTGACATCTCTATTCGCTCCTCTTAATTAAATTGGAGCGCCATGGTATAATAACCGTGACGCTTCGGCGTTGTGATAAGCACTCGTTCGGCCGGCAAGCTATGGACGGGTGCTTACCTTTGTGTATTTGTCAAATTTCTCGTTGATCCATTTGGCCGACTGCTCATACGCGGAAGCTCGGCCTTGTCGCCATTCATCCCCGGTCCTTTCGTAGTCGCTCTTGGTTTCAACTGCGCATTCTTCAATAAAT
>Ga0209728_1000529_pt1 | contig 29893 bp, 30 predicted proteins | sample RifGroD1_FD_183997 | JGI IMG/M metagenome (GOLD analysis project Ga0209728, IMG submission 183997) | Groundwater microbial communities from Rifle, Colorado, USA - Groundwater D1 (SPAdes) (version 2) | ecosystem: Environmental > Aquatic > Deep subsurface > Groundwater | place: Rifle, Colorado... | reverse complement strand
CTGGTGATATTATTGCTATTGCTGATGGATTACTTGCAATAATTGGTGATGATAATATATTATATGATAAATTAGATGATGCAAAAAATGATTATTTTAAGGTTGACAATAGTTCTGGTGCTATTGTAACTGCATTAAATTCAGTGAGTGATTGGTTAAATCAAGATTCTTCAGATTATCCAATTAAAATTAAACCATCAAAAGGAGTTGACATAAACAAAAAACTTAAAATAGCTGAAACTAAAAAAGATATATTAACTGCTTTAATAATTCAAGTACAAATTGATAATGAATTAACTCTTGTAGATCAACAATTATTTGAAGTCAGCGTTGCTATTACTTCAATGCAAATGGATATAAAAACCTTTGCTAAAGATAATTATATTACATATGACGAATCTGTTTCATTAAAAGCATCATTTGATAAAATTCTTTTAGAAAGTGCAGATGTAATTAAAATTGCTAATAGTTTAACGGTTTCAACAGAATTAATAAATAATTATCAAAATTCTTTAACTGGGACATTGGCACTAAATGGTGTTGATGGATTACAAGTAGAATTAAATAAATGGGTAGATTTACCATTATTAAATTATCCTAAAAAAATGAAATCAACAGAAAGAAAGTTATTGCTAAAGAAATTTGATTTAGTCATGAGTACAAAATTATTACTAACAAATGCAATTACATTAGCAACACCAGAATACTCAATAGATGGTGAAATATCTATAAGAGGGACTGGAGGAAATCATAATAGTAGTCGCTTCTTAAAACTCAATAAGAAAAGTATTACCGCAAGTAGTGTAAGTAACTCATCAAATAAAGGATTAATGTTAACTGTCATTAGTAGAGAAGATTTATCAATATTATTTACACAATGTTATCATACGTTTGATTCAGATGAAGTAGATAGAAATGCTTTAGCAACAAAATTAAATTCATATACTGATACAGCAACATTTAATGATGGTGTGATCATTATATTAACTTCTTATGATTCAATTGGATGGAATCAAGCATTATTAGATGCAATGGTTAAAATTGGTGGCACTGGAACAGACACAGGAGTAGGTAAATTTCCATTTGCATTTATTGGTATTCCTGGATTGTTTAAAGGATCTGGATTAGAAGTATTTAGTGATTCTGGAACAAAAGCACCTTTTGCTGATATCGCAACAAAAATAGTTGACGGAACTCCACAAGGCATAGCAATTGGAAAATCTGTGATTTCAGCACAAGCAATGTTGGCAGTACAAAAAGCGATAGCAGAAAAAGAAACTGCTATGGTAGATGTAAATAAAGTTGCATTAAATACTACATTTACATCTAATGAGAAGAAAACTATTATAAAATATCAAGATATTATAGTTTTAGGTAATCAAGATACAGAAATTCAAGCAAGTTACTGGAATAATATTAATTATTCAGATATTCAAGTTGCATTATTGAATTATCAAAATTCATATTTATATCTTATAAATTATTTAAACCTTGATATTATTCCTCCAAACACGGTTCCTTTATTAACAAATTTTTCAGATTCTACAATCGTTAGTGCTACCTTTATTAGCAAATTTAATACATTTTATGATGCTAAAATTGCATTATTTAAAGCAATTATGGGAGTTGCAAGAGATTATATAGGGGATGCTGTAAATGGATTGGCAGAATCTTTAATTGGATTATCTTCTGATATAAATGATGCGGTTAGTGATAGTAAAATATATGAACCAGAAGCAACAAAGTTAGCAAGTGATTTAGATTCAGTTAACAAAGAATCTATTCCTTTAATTGCACTTGCCACAAGTTTAGGTTTAGATCAATCAGGATATTATGAAAAAACAAATTATCAAACAGCATTGACTAATTTAAGTAATTTATTAAATACTTGGATAGGGAAAAGTAGTATTTCATATCCATTTACTGTAACCGCAGAAGATAAGGATTTAATAAAAACATATTTTTCTAATGTTCAAAGTACAAAATCTTTACTTCTAAATAAAATATCTGCTACACAAGCAATTAATGCAAATATTTATACAGATTCAGAAGTATTATCATTGTTTGACGAAATTACAGGAGATGGAAATTTAACAGCAATAGAAAAAAGATTTGTAAAAAGCGAATGGGATGTAATTATGGCAGAGAAAATTATAATTAGTGCTAAAGCAACATTATTATTAGAAAAACTTTGTTATGAATGTGCCCAACCTAACTGGAACGATACTCATTCTTATACCCCTGCTTATGATGATTTAGCAATTTATATTTCTACTCTTGATTTATCTTCTAATGCAACAACACCTGTAAATAGAATAGAATTTAATACAAAATTTGAACAATATTATAATGCGAAAGCTTTCATATTAGAGGATATTGCTATAGCAGAAGAGTCAAATTTTACATATGTTCAATCATCAACTGCTTCAGATATAGCAAATGCAGTAAGTACAGCTAATAGTGCTTTAAGTATTGCTAATAGTGCATATTCTACTGCAAATTCAGCAGTTAGTACAGCTAATTCTTATACTGATGCTCAAATACTTATATTAAAAACATGGGTGACAGAAACTTACCCTCAACCAACATAATAAATATATTGGACTATAAATTAGGAGGAAAATTTAAAATGATCGCACGAATAGAATTATCAAATGGAGATTCTTTTAGTAAAATAATTGACGTACAAGAATACATTGACAATTCAGTAACTAATATTACTACAGTCGCAAATATAATTATAGGGAAAAATTCTGATGGGACATTGCCAGATATTATTGAAATTAATAGTAAATTTTCAATTCAAACATCATTAGATACTATAAAAATATATTTAAAGGATAATGAGGAAATGGTGGAATATTTAGGATTTACTCTTAATGGTTATAGTAAAGTTCGTTCGATAAGCAAAAGTTATAACTATAATTCTGTATCAGTTAGTTTGGGTAAGGGTTAGGTATTGGTAGATAACAGATAAAATTAATAAATAATTATTTGTCGAAATAAATCACAACAAACTATTTGTATTTTCCTCATTTTTAATGTACAATAATACTAATAAAACAATAAAAGTAAAGCGAGGAAAATATTATGAAAACAAGCAATAGAAATTCCAAAAAACTACTCTCAACAATTTCCACAATCACATTATCTCTATCCTTATTATTAACTCCAATCCTAACATCCCCGACATTAGCATCTGATAATATTACTAACACTCAATCAACAAAATCAGCAAAACAAGCAACTTTAAAAAGCATTACAATTACTACTCCACCTACAAAAACTGTTTATTATTGGAATGGAAAATTTGATCCAACCGGCATGATAGTTACAGCAAATTATAGTGACAATACTCATAAAGATGTAACAAATCTATGTACTAATAATTTTGATAGTTCTACTGTTGGCAATAAAATTGTTACTGTAAAATTCGGAGGTAAAAGAGCAGGTTTTAGAATAAAGGTTAAGTATGAATTGACGGAAAACCCTGATCGTCCTGTTAAGTATATTTTGTAGTGTATTTTTAATTTGATGATGAAAATGTTTTTTATTATTGAGAGTATTTTATATGACCTCTAATTATTTTTGGAGGTCTTTTTGTATTGTGTATTATGATTGTAAAATTGATTTACAGGCGTGAGGATTGCTTCTGTTGAGTTAGAATTTTTGTTTAGTGTAATTGTATGGGTCGAGTGATTTTGTGGTTTGAGAGTGGATAGAATTGATTTATAATAAAAAAATGGTTAAAGAAAAGAGACTCTAGTGGATTAGAGTCTCTATAATAACAATTTTTTATTTATCTACACTATCTAAAACATCAATTCCATCTCCTTCCACATCATAAACACAATATCTCTTATTAAATATTGCTTCAAATTCCTCCCACGTATCACTTGTCATCATTAATGTAATTACAGATGACAAATGCTTATCTAAATGAGGAATACTAGTATTATCTGTTAAATATTGATGATGTCTATGTAAACGATGTAATTTACTAGCATTTGTTTTATTTTTGACTAAAGGATTTTTCTTTTTAATTTCTTCAATGACTGGATCAGGCAATACATCATAAACAAATTTATTAGTATATTGTCCAACTAAAGGAGATTTTGCTTTGCCTTTATAATCCCATCCTTTAAGTCTAAACATCTCTTTATAAAATTCATCAGGAAATCTTCTAGTCCAAGGAAGATATTCTTCTCTTACATATAAAGATAGTAGTTTTTGTAATTCATCTTTCTCCCTTTCTGATTGGTATCCAGTGGCCTCATCAATGAGTGCAATCACCCCGATTTTACTTAGTGATCTAACAAGAATTTCAGAAGCATGAGCCATATCTAATTGTTGTGGAAGTAAAATATCATCCTGTCTTGCCTGAAGATAAATATCACAAATGATTGGTAGGACTTCCGCTTTGTATCCATCTAATATTCTTTTATCTTTAGCAATATACTTAATTGAAAAATGAGTCCCTGCACTCAAAGCCTTATCTACGTAGGGTTTGAGGTTATTTGCACCCATAAAAACAGGCATATCAGTCCATGCATTTTCCTCCTTGTTTTTACCTTTTCTTGGCCTATCAAATGCTTTAAACATTGCTGTGGTAGATAGTATTCTTGTGCCATCTTCTAATACAGCACATGTTAATTCTTTATCTCCAATTGTGATTTTGCCGAAATGAGTTGCTTTTAGAATTTGTTGTTGTTCTGTATCCGTAATATTCTCCATTGTTTTTATTCCTTCTTTCTTTTAATTTAATTATTTTTGTATTTGTTTGTAGTTGTTAATTAAAGTACAAGGGTATCAATTAAATATACACCCTTATGTATCTATATTACTCAGGCCCATCTCGAATGATAATATCAACTCCTTCCTATCCTTATATAGTATACCATGATGGAGTGAGGTTTGTAAAGTAAGAAATAAATATATTTGACATAAGATTGTCCAATATGATATTATGCTGATATAGGGGTAAAAGTTACTGACTTTGCTGATTATACATATGTTTATTGAAATGTTTTGATTTTTTTGATGAGCATATGGGCAATGTGGTATAATAGAGTGATAAGGAGTGATTGGGGTATGGCAGTAAAAAATAGATTAGAGAACATCCTTGCAGAAAGAGGAATTAAACAAACTTGGTTAGCAAATCAAGTTGGAGTTACTAGACAAACTATGTCTAACCTAGTAAAAAATAGATATACAACAAGTACAGATATAGGTTTAAAGATTGCATATGTGCTTAATATGGATTTTAATGAAATATTTTATTTAGATGATTTAGAAGAATTATAATGTAAATTGTTTTTACTTTTTGTATTGACATAACTGACACTATCCTCTATAATAGTATTAAGGGGTTGATAAACAATCCTAAATATGAATATAGAGGAGTTTTATGATTATGACTAAACAACGAAAACAATTGTCTTATGATGACAAAATGGAATTAAATATCTTGGAAATTTTGGAATTTAGAACTTCACATTTATGTAATGAACTAAGACTTAATAAGGATATTCACCTTTCTTGGTCAGATTTATGTAAAATTATTTCTCCTTCTAACCCAACTAAAATTGCTGATAAGATTCATGCTTATTATAATGGTTTGAAGATTATGAATAATGAAGTTTATCACAAGATTTATGATTCTATCTATAATATTGGTAAAAATGATGATAAGTTCTACCATTGTGATGTTTTGTGGATAAGTAGTATTTCTCAGATTATCTATGAGAATTTTAAGGATCAATGGGAAGTTGTAGTAAAAATTATGAAAGAAATACATAGCATGTATGGGAGTTTTGATTTAGACTTTATATTTAGTGAGGCAATTCTAACTATGAGAGAAAGATGTTTAATTGACGATGAATTGTTTACTTGTGTTTATGAGTATAAGAAATGTAATGATGTCGAAGAAGAAATTGAAAGAAATTATGATGATTACTATGGAGAAGAAGATTATGATGTATATGGCGATGAATATTTAGATGCTAGCAATAAGATTTTACATTAAGGAGAATTTTATATCTAATTAATCTAATATTTAGTAAAGGTGATGAATACTTGTGAATAATTTAGTGTTGTTTAAATCAGAAGTTTTTCAAGAAATCGAGTGTGATTTTTGGAGTAATGATAGTAAAGATGTATTTATGACCAGTGAACAATTAGGTATGGTTTTAGGATATTCATTTCCCAGAGAAGGAATCAATAAGATTGTTTTGAGAAATGAATACTTAAAAAACGATGAATTTTCAACCGAAGTCAAAATGGATTCCCCTTCAGGAAGACAAATCACTAGAATATTTACCGAAGATGGAATTTACGAAGTAGCATTTTTAGCAAAAACTGAAAAAGCAAAGGAATTTCGTTCATGGGTAAGAAAAATACTTAAAGCACTCAGAACAGGAGAATTGGAATTATTAAGAAAGCAAATTGAAGAGGATAAGCCAAAATTATTATTTTACGAGCAAGCAATGGCATCTAAAACCAATAAAACTATGATGATTGTTGCTAAAGGGTTAAAGATTTCTGGTGGGAGAAATAAGTTATTTAGTTTCCTTCGCTCTGAAGGAATCCTTATGTCAGGGAAAGGTAAGCAAAATATTCCTAGACAACAATTCATTGATGCAAAATATTTTGAAGTGATAATTAAATTAAAGATTATTAATGGAGAAGTTGTGGATATTCCTGTGACATTGGTAACTCCTAAAGGAATGGACTATATATTTAAAAGATTAGAAAAGAGCAAAGAAAAAGGCTTGCTGAAACAAGCCAATTAAAGAATTCATGCAAGTAGAATTATACCATGATTAAAGGAAAGAATCAATTGGCGGTTCTTTCCTTTAATTGAAATATCCAGTTAAAATTAAAAACATTAAAGTATTAATCTTATAAAAATTGGTAACAATATCTAATTATGGTTGAATATAAAAGAAAGGAATGATATAATATGAGTAGTGAATTAAACAGTAATTTAAAGGGAGGTTATTTGATGTATGCTATTGCTTTTGATTTAGATAACTCAATATTGGAGCAAACTTATAGGAATACTTCAATATCTAATGCTTATAAGGATATTGGAGATGTATTGATTGAATATGGTTTTAAAAGACAGCAAGGTAGTGTTTATTTTGGTGACGATACTGTAAATGCAGTTGTTTGTGCTACAGCAACTATGGAACTAACTCAAAAATATCCTTGGTTTGCACCATCTGTAAAGGATATTCGTATGTTGAGAATAGAAGATAATAACGACTTAACACCAGTAATTAATAGTACAATTAAAATATTGGAGAATAAAAATCTTAAAATAGCTAAATAGGGTATATTATAAGGGAAGTTTAGAAAAGAATCCATTATCAATTATGGATTCTTTTTGCATGTAAATTAATAAGTAAATTTTATTAAGAAATAAAATTAATAAATAATTGTAAAATTAGAGAGAGTAGGTCTAAATACTCTCTCTTTTTATATTAAAAAGGAGGAAAGCAATGACAGATTTTAATAATAGCATAATTACAAAAAGAAGATTAGGTACAAGCGAAGATCCATTTGTCAGTTTATCAGAGGCACATATAATAGAAAACTCAGTAGTTCAATTAAGTGAAATTCCAGACCAATTTAACAAGGTTACTGTTACAGGGCAAAGTATAACATGGGCAGAACAAATAAGTGGAATACCAACTGCCAATACTTATGTTGTAGATTATAATATAAATCTTGTAATTTTCCATTCATCTAGAGAAGGAATGCAATTACAATTTGATTTTAAGGGAACCGGATTACATTATATTCCAATTGACATGATTTATTCTAGTGCCAGTGATGGCGAAGTAATTACAACTATGAGAGATGTTGTAGTTGCAAATAGCAATGCATCTACAGTTCTTAGCAATTTAAATGCATCAATTGCAACTGGTGGAACAACAAACTCAAATTTAATTTCATCTATTTCTAGTGCCAATATAACAAAAACAGCATTAAATGATATGAATATTATTGCTATAGCAACAGAAGCATCTCTTAGTAGCGCAAACGTTGTAGCAAGTGAGGCAACTAGAATCCAAAATGAGAGCGTAAGAATTATTAATGAAGGGGTTCGTGTTAGTTCAGAAGTTGCTAGAGTAAGTGCAGAAAATCTTAGAAAAAGTGCAGAAGATAGTAGACTCCCTGCAGAAATAAATAGAAACAATGCAGAGTCAACCAGAATAATTGCAGAAAATCTAAGAATTGCACAAAATAATAATACCATTGATGCAGAAAATGTTCGTGTAGCGAGTGAAAATACAAGAATTGATAAAGAAATAGTAAGAACAAATTCTGAAAATACTAGAATTTCTCAGGAATCTAGTCGTGTAACAGTAGAATCCAGCCGTGTAGGGGCAGAAAATACAAGAGTAAGTCAAGAAGTTAGTAGAGTTGGGGCAGAAAATACTCGTGTAAATTCTGAGAATGTTAGACTTGCATCAGAAATTTCTAGAGTTGGAGTAGAATCAGCCAGAGTTGGAGCTGAAAATATTCGTGAGTCAAATGAGATAACTAGATTATCTCAAGAGAATGCAAGAGTTATAAGTGAAAGTGTAAGAATTTCTTCAGAAATAACTAGAGAATCAAATGAAGACACTAGGCAGTCAAATGAAGTTACTCGTGAATCCCAAGAAACAAATCGTCAATCTACATATTCATCTGGGCATATAAAATTTAAAGGTATTGTTACAGGAATTGCATCTCTCCCTGCATCTGATAATATTCTTGGAGATACCTATCAAGTAATTGATGATGCAATTACTGCTAATAATGCTATGTGGAGATATAATGGTACTATTTTTGAAAAATCATATGTTTTAGATTTGGCTTTTGCTGGAGGATATGGAGCAAACGATAGTCAAGTTTTTACATCTACAGAAAATCAAACTGTGTTTACATTAACTGAATTTCCTTATTTAATTGGTGTAAATCAATTATTAGTGTATGTTACTGGAATCAAGCAGATTATTGGAGTAAATTATACTGAGACTAGTACAAATTCATTTACATTAACTAGTGGGGTTGTTGTAGGAACAAAAGTAGAAGCATTTAGAAGTGTTCCTGGAGGAGCAGGAAGTTTAACTACTCAAGAAGTAGAAAATGCAAGGGTTAGTTCATTGGGGGTAGGATATGAAAATCTTAAAGCTAGATTAGATGATCATGATAGTAATAAAGTTGGGGTTTTGGCTAATTTAAATACGAGTGTTAAAACGGATATTGTGAGTGCTATTAATGAACAGTTGGAAGATGTAGCGACATACCAAGCCGAAAACAGTTTGCAGTTAGCTTTAATGGGAGTGAGTGTGAAAAATAAATTATTTGGGGCTAAAGGTGATAGTAATGAAGATGGCACAGTTGGTACGGACGATACATTAGCCATACAAGCCGCTATTAATTACACGTATGTAAATAATATTTTTTCCCCTGTTGATTTCCCGAAAGGTATATATCGTTGCGCATCATTCAATGTTTTACCAGACTATTTAATACTTTACAACAAATCTTTCGCATTAAAGTTATACGAGAGCACAATTTTACGAGCAAATGGTGACGCAACAATTGTTTTCGATACGTCAACTAAAAACACTCATTGGACGAGTGGCATATTGGCTCATTCAAGTTTTAAAATGCGAGGAATTTCGCTAAAATGCACTTTCAAAGAAATGTACAGTGGTTCGCTAGTCTGCATTAGTGGTCAACGTGATAATTTGATCTCATTTACACTTGAAAAGTGTAAATTTAAAGGAACCTATCAATCGGTATGCATGGATGATTACGTTGATAACTTTAGTGTAAGTGAATGTGAATTTGAAAGCTTAACAGGCATTGCACCGCGAACGTCGGATGGCGTATATCTCCACGGAGGAGGTTTGTACGCCAATGATTGTAGGTGGTGTAAAAATGGATTAATTGAGAATAATAAATTTTTAGGTTCTCGTAAAAATGATGCGATTGAATTCAATAACGACCACCATCTAATAACCGATTTCTCTGTTGAAATGATAAAAACCACACGCTTAATTGATGAATACACAGAAAATATAACTATTTGTAATAATTATATCGCAAATTATAGCGATGCTGGGGCATCATCCGGCTTGGGGATAGGGTTTGCAGGAGCTTCTAAAAATATAAAAATTCATCACAACACTATTGAAAATGTAATTCATGATGGAATCCATTTTGAGTATATGTCCAGTTGGGATAATGGGGACGAACCAGAGAATATTATAGTTAGTGACAACATACTAAAAAAATGTGGTTATGATACTTCGGTTAATTGGTCTGCTGTTAATATTTTTGGAGCAACTACAAATTATAATGAGGAATCTATCAATTATAAAGATCATGCAATCTTAATAAGCGGGAACGTGATCACTGATATTAATATTAATGCTACTGGAATAAGTCTGTACGGGGCATCTGATGCAACAATCATCGGGAATAAATTAAAAGGCGTAACACCTTTAGATTTTGATGATCTAACACTAGCTGGACTCCAAGGAATTGCTGTACGCACAGAAAAAAATGTATATATTGTAGGCAACGATTTGAACGATTTAAGACGGGGTATAAATATTCAAGCATCGTCGTTATCGTTTAGACAAGGCATATTAACTATCGAAAACAATGAATTTATAGACGTTTTTGTTCCGTACTATAGTCAGATTTATCAAGCAGATGTTGGCGAATGCATTCGGTTGAAAGGTAATAAATATCACGGGTTTACTAAAATAGTTACAAATGTAGCACCAACTAATCTTATGGAAGTATGGTATTTTGAACAAGCACCAGTTATCTTTGGAAACAGTCTTGAAAAATGCGTGTACAACACAACAGTTAGCGATGACACAATGGGGATATACTCATCGAATAAATGCTTAAATCTTCCGGGAATTGGGACAAATGGCGTATCGACTATGATGAAAGTAGGACATTCAACAAACGATATTTGGTACAAATACAACGAATTTAACGATATGTCTGCTTTAGCATCAGGAACCATCACGAAGTATATTTGTACCGCTAGTGGGTGCTTGTGGAATAAAGACCAAGCAATAAACTCATATCTGGTCAACGTGACAACAGGGAAGAGAAAAGTAATATGTAATGATCAAAATACAATGAATGGCGTTATTGTAGGTGGAATTATAAGTATAAATGGCGTGACGTACACAATTATTAAAAAGGACATAGTAAATAGTTGTTTTTATGTTAATAAAGCCCTGGATGTAACCAACGCCAGTATTGCTATGACTTATGTTAAGGCAACATGGAAAAAACAGACCATAAGCGTTGTAGATGCTTCGTTTACTTCGCTATAGACAAAGTTTATTTTGTCTATAGATATCAATATTCCCATTCTATGTTTTGTCTTAAGGGAATGCATGGATTTCCTGCAATGACTTGGTTAGCACCTGTAAAGGATTTGTTCACTAATGAGCCTGTCCCGACCACACAATTGTCGGGAATATTAGTGCCCTTTAGGATAATGCTTCTACACCCTAACCATACATTGTTCCCGATTATAATAGGCTGAGGATCGTTTAAAATATTCCCTTCAAAATCTTTAATCTTATGAAGATCACTGTCCATAATTAAAATATCCCAGGATAAAAGGCAATCTCGACCAAAATGTATTTCATTCTGACACACTATTGATGATTCAGCAGAGATTAAAAATCCACCACCAAGGATTAGATTACCTGACTTCGAAACAGAAATCTTAGAGCCATGACCTATATGTGCATTACCATTAAATATTACGTTTCCTTTGACTTGTCAAATCGTTCTAGACCTATGTTGATCGAATATCCCTATCTCTCCGAAACCGATTTTCACCATGCCTGTTTTAACTGGCTGCGGGATTTTGACATGCCCTTCTGTTTCCATTAACCACACCCTATGGGAAACAAAGATAGGTATTTTTATTGCCTGAGAGAATTTGAGATATTTAAAGTTAAAATAAATAGTTTTTGGTAATGCCATGATGCCTAAGTATAATTTTCTTATAGTAGTTTTAATCATAATTATCAATCTCCTTTTTATAATTTAGACCAATATATTCTTTCGAGAATATTTACTAATTTCCTTTATTTAGAAAAATTAATTTCTGATTTACTATATATTGTAAAAAATGCATGGATAATAGCTCTGGTTCAGTTAGTGCAGAATGCCAATTATGCAGAGCCAACAATAAGCTCTATTAATACGCAATAGATGGGAGGAGTGACAAGATGTTAGATTTAAAAAAGAATGATCTGATCTCCGGAACGTCAAGTCATAACAAGGGGATAAGGAGAATGATACTAAAGAAACGAAAGACTGGTTATGATTGGAAATACCCTGACATTGATGAGGTCTTTAGATCTGAAAACAGTAGCGATCCCTATTTTGAGATGGGATGGCAGAAAGTTGATGATAATGGATTGTTACGGAAAGTATGATCCTGATAATGTTTTATGTCAATTATGTGAACGTATCGAAGATGGAGAATGTGCAATGTGTAAAAGAGATACACAAAAAGTAGTTAATGTCGCAGTTGGCTAGAAGGGATCATATATGATAAATAAAATTAAAAGAATTATGCCTAATCATATAAAAGTAAGTGTTACCTTGAGTGATATAATCTTTTTGGGGTATTATTACACGAGTTGTCAGCCTACATGCTTGGGATTAGATATTGGATTAATTGGTAATCTACTGCAGAGTAGACGCATACTATCTATTAGATTTACATTTCACAAACTATAATATTATCAAAATAATGGAGTATATTTCTATACTCCATTCTCAATTAGGATGTATTAAATTATCAAAACAAAATTATAATATATTATAATTTTAATATATTAATATCATCCATACAAATAAATACTTGATTTTATTTGGTATGATAAGAATTTATGAAAAATAAAAGTGGCATATAGTAAGTGTTATAGGTGTTTGGTAATAATTAGAAAATAGTTAGAATTCAATAATAAATAACAAAAAGGTCGGTGTTTGTAAATGTCAAAAGGAACAATTAATTTTGGTCATGGTCAAAAATCTGATGGCACATTTGACCCAGGTAGTGTTGGGGCAACAGGACTTAGAGAATCAGATGTTGTAAAAACTGTAGGGACAATTGTTGTCTCAGAATTACAAAGATTAGGTCATAATATTAATGCCATTCAGAATGGAGATTTATGGGCAGTTGTTGATTCATCAGATAATTTTAATTCTGAATGGTTTATATCTATACATAATAATAGCCACTCTGATAAATCTGCACATGGAATCGAAACCCATGTGTATGCTTTAGGATCTAATGCAGAAAAATTAGCGAAATCAATTCAATCAAATTTAATTTCAGATACAAAATTGGCAAATAGAGGGATTAAAGTTACTGGTTTATATGTAAATAAATACGTCAAATGCCCTAGTTGTTTGGTTGAATTACCTTTTATTAGCAATCCTATAGAAGAAGCATTGTTAGGTAATCCTGAGTTTCAAAGGAAATGTGCAATTTCTATAGTAAAAGGGATTCAGCAATATCTTGGTTTGGAATATGTGGCAGAAAAGATTGTTCAAAATACTAAAACAAATAATAATAAAGGAGAGAATGATATGTTAGATGTTTGTGTACTTTTATATTCAAAAGAAGATTATTGGAGTGGAACTGATGTAGCAGAAAAGAATGGTAACTGTGCTATTTTTATTAGACCTGCTGATAAAAGTGTACCTAAAGATACTATGAATTGTAAGAAGCTGATTGTGGTTGGCGGTTCAAAAACAGGACATTTGAATGAAATTTTGCTTAGTGGGAACACCAAATATGATACGGCACAAAAAGTTAGTAATTATCTTTTAGGAAAATAAATATTAAGCAAGTTATAATCTTTATTTTCATTCTAATTAACAATTTATTTCTATATTCAGTTGTAAATATGTAGGTGGCAGATAGTTAACAGATTGCTCTCTGTTTATCTGCCTAGACTATACAAAATTGCCCTTTGTATGTCTTGATGTAACTATATCATAAGAAAGGGGCAAATGCAAGTGCAAAATAATAATATAATTATGGAAGAGGAGTTGATTGATGTGGACGTAGAAGAAGAAATCAAGGAAGTCAGAACAACATTAGATGGTCACGGAAACAGGATCGGAAAACTAGAAATAGATTCTGAAGTTATGAAGGAAAGATGGGGGAATATCACATCTCAGTTAACTAGAATAGAAAACTCTTCTTTGACTAGTAATAATGCATTATTAGCTAGTAATAACGCAGTTTTGTCAACCTTAAATAAAGTTATAGAAGGGAATACAACTCAATCCTCAAACAAAAAAGACATAATTATGAAAGTATTAACTATTGGTGGATCAATTTTAGGATTGTTGGTTTTAGGTTACTTTGCAGCAAAAGGAATTAATTTGTCTGTTCCTATATTTTAAAAATAATTTAAAGGGTGAGATATTATGAATAAATTAAACAAATTCATAAATTGGATTATAATAAAAATAACATCAAAATTAACACCCGAATTAAACAAAGAAATCACAAAACAAAATGAAGATATTTTATTATCACTCAAAGAAGAATTTGCAATTATTAAAGAACAGAATCTTTCAAACTCAAAACAAATAGCGGAGTTATTAAAACAATTGGATGTAATTGGCAGAATGTTAAGAGGGAAAGGGTTTAATTAAATAAAATAAATGCAAATAATAAAATTTAAGGAGAGATTTAAATGGATTATAATATTTTCAACTTAGGATTATCACTTCTAATTCTAGCACTAATAAATATAATTCTAGGTTCTATAACTAGTATCTTTCAACAACAATTTGATAAAATAAAATTCCTTAGAGGATTCATAAAAGCATCAATTATTGTTTTGTCTTTTGTTGGTGTAATTTATGTTGGATCATTAAATCCTGACATAGTAGTTATTTCAGTGAATAATCAGAATGTTGATTTATATACTGGAACAAAAATGTTGATGCTCACTGGATATTTATTTTATGGAAAACAAGTACTCATTAAACTATCTAGTTTTGTAAGTGGGAATTATAAGATAGAAGAAATTGCAAAAACCGAAAATAAAGCAAACAAATCTATTACGGAGGAGAAATAATTATGAGAAATTTTATTAAGAAGATTGATAAATTATATTGTGATTTATGTATTGATGTTCATTTTAAAGTAATTACATTTTTACATTTTTACATCTTGAAGATGAATTGATTTACAAATAATAATACAAAACCCTAAATATCACAAATACAAACACTCTCTAAGCGTTTAGAAAAGTCTCTACCATACAAACTTACATAACATCAATTCAAACAGCTTAGAGAGTGTTTTCTGTGGATATTAGATTATTGTGGGCCTGAAAGTGTTGATGCAGTAAGGTTTTAAAAAGGTAAAATTGATAATATATTTCAATGTGTGTGATAGGATAAAAATATCATCAATTAAAATCGCACTTTTATTTTATTTTATCGTTGTGAAGAAAAAATAAACAAATCAAAATAATAATTACATTAAGTATAAAAATAAAATATTAATATTTCATAAGAAGAAAGGAATGATACATATGAGTTTAAATCAAATACCAGACTTTATGTTGTCTGATGAAACAGGGAGTGTTAAAGATAAAGTTTCTAAATTAGCAGGAGTTGGAGGAGTAGTTGAGAAGATAAATAAGAGTGAATTTGATTTATATAAAGCACAAAGTGCGACTAAAGCAAGTGGATTAAAATTGAAAGGCACGGTACTGGCCGTAAACGGCACTTCAGCAGAATATATTGTGGATATGAAAACAAAAATATCCAGATCAGCATTAGAACATGGTATTAATTTTTTCATTATCCCAATCCTATACCGTGTCGATGTGAATACAAGTACCGATATATATGTATATGGGGGCACGTCTGACGATGTTGCATATGAGTTAGTCGATTATATTCAAGCAACCTTCCCTAATGTTACTATAGCTATCAATTGTTATTTGACTGCTATGGACGGAAATGGAGTATCTTTTACACCTACAAGCATTGCGACATGGTTCGCAAACTGGAAAACTATTGTAGTCAATAATGCAATTAGATGTGAGACTAAAGGTGTTCAGTATCTAGGTATCGACAATGAAAATAAAAATCTAACTACCATAACCTATAAAGATTATTGGATTGACATTATTGATACTATTCATTCTCATAATGTCTTAGTCTTTAATTCATCCAATTATTCCGAATGGTTAACGAGTTGCATGGCAGATTTAGTCGATATTATAGGTTTTAATTTTTACCCATCTTTGACCCTAAATGGACTTAATGAAACAGATTTAGAAATGAAAAGGGCATTATACAATGATTTATATGGCGTTAACTGGATATTGAAAATTATTGATTTGGCGCAGTATGATAAACCTATATGGTTGACAGAGATAGGATGCTCAGCAAATATAAAAGCGCTAGAAAGCACAGGAACAACCTATAGTTGGTCAGGCTTGGGGTACGCTAGTTATCAGGCGTACGTGGATGCTGAATGTGATTTGAATATTCCGGCTTTTTACATGGAATATATCTTGGGATTTATAGGAAATTTAAAGTCTGTTAATGGTATAGCTTTATTTGCACTTAACGGACTAGAACCTGATTGGTCTTTTTTGGATAATCCAAGTGGTGTAATTGTTAAAAAATATTGGGTAGAAGGGGCGTGAAACTATGAATGACCAGTTTAATTTAAATCCAGATTATACTATTGGTGGTAAACCTATCTATAGTACGCTAAATCATAATCATAAAGGTGATCATCATACCCAGTATTTCAATATGTTGAAGACAAGACGAAGTGGCTTAAGTTCTCTTACCAATAATGTGTACAAAGTAGGAACTATAACTCTCTCTAAAAATGGTATATACGGTATGTTGGCATTAGATTATTTTAGATTCGACAATAACAACCTAACGTTAGAACCCTACGGGAAATTATTTGTAAAAGTCGGATTAATTGATGCCACATCTACACAGTATGTTAGATTAACAATGGATAAAAAACACGATCTCGGCGATTTTTATTCCAAAATAGTATCATCTAGTATTAATAGTATCATTGTCGATATTTATTATTTGCACAAAGATACTACTTACGCAGAGTCGCGTTATCAATTTGTACCCTATTTAATGTTAAGTTCGAACTCCTTATATGCAAGGTTTGATTTTTATCAGGAACAAGCATGGATTAGTGCATTACCAGACGGAGCCGTTATTTGTAATTTTACGGACAGTGACGTTACCACAGTGATTACCTTAACTAATAGTTGGACTAATCCGGCAACTGTTACGTCAAAAGTTGTGAAAAGGAAAAACAGCAACAAAGTAAAGGTTAATATTATTTGCAAACCCGGAACATTGACAAACTTCACAAAATTGTGTGATATGCCATATGAAGCTAAATATGCATACGAGTTTGCTGGCGTGGCAAGAATGACAGATGGCACATGCGTAACGGTTGGTTTATTGTTTTCTACTACTGGAGGGGTAACGGGGGCGCAAATATATGGCATTTCTGGAGCAATGACTAGTATATCTGTGGTATCGTTTGATTTTGAATATGAAACAGTTTAATGTTGTAGTAGACACATAAGTCGAATTAGATTTATTATTCACAAGTATATAAATAGACAAAATAAAAAGAGTAAAAATCAATTACTCTCTTTCCTTAATAAAAATAATATTCCTTCTTACTAAAAAACAATGACCGTGTAGACATTATACACGGTCATTGTTTTTTCTTTATATTAATTATGTCTTTGTATATTGTAATAATTATAATAATAGAAACTAAAAAGAACAAAAATACAGAAATTTCTAATTTAAATGGAATATCTGTCATAATAATATTAGCCTGACAAAATAAAATACATAATCCTATAATCAAAGTTGCCCAATGAATATTAATATTTACATATTTACGAGTGTCAATAATACGGATTACAACTATTACAAAATAACTTAGTACACTAGCATATAATACTCCTTTTACTCCAATATTTGGAACAAGTGTAAAACAGATTATTAAATTTACTATGCCCCCTATAATAGTTGATATCATAGCCATAAAATTTTTCTTAGATGCAATATAGAATGTTCCGAAAAACACTGAGTAACAACCTAATGTTGCAGAAAACAATAATAATGGTACATAAGTCCATGCCATATAAAAATCGCCTTTTAATAATATCTTTGAAATAAATGGAGTCATCATAATAAGTCCTGAACAAGAAACCATAATAAATGCTGAATAGTATTTAAAAACATTACTAAAGAACTGATGACTATCATCTTTCCCATATTCTTTTGATGAAGAGTATTGCCATGCTTGTTGAAATATTGCAGATAATAAATTTATCATAGATGGCAATTTGCTTGCAGCAGAAAACAATCCTGCTATACTTGCACCATAAAATATGATAATAATGTATCTACTTGATATATTCACAACCCACCAAGATAATAAATTAGGTATATTGGGCAAACTAAAAACGAGCATTTCTTTTAAAAGTTTTTTATTAATATTATTAATTTTAATATATAAATATAATTTTGCTACAAAAAATAAATATATTGCACCAAAAAAATTAGAAATAATTATTGCTAATAAATATCCATGTATACCCCAATTAAATACCATTAAAAAAAGTATATTTAAAATTACTAATATTATTGTAGATACTATGCCATTTAATGCAAATATTTTAACATATCCTAATCCTCTTGTAAAACTAGCTAATAAATACTTTAGTGCATAGGTTATAAACATGAAAACAAGATACCAAGCATATTCATATTTAATAAAATAATTACCTATTGATACCAAAATAACAATCAATATAAACCCTATGGTTAATATGCTTAAACCTAAAGTAAGCACACCCTTGTGGTCAGCATCTTTATCTAAAGAAAATCTAAAAACTGCTTCAATGATACTAAGTGTAAAAATAGGTAGGAGTAATTCTATAGTGTTGTTTAATAAATCTGATATACCAAACTCTGCAGTAGTTAATGTAGTAGTATAAAGGGGCATTAGAAAAAATAACATAAGTTTTGTTAAGACATTGCCTACTGCAAATATAAAAGTATTTGATAAAAGTTGTTTAAATTTATCCATTGGTTTTTATAATTTTGTAAGTTTTTAATATTCTTTTAATTTTTGTCTTAACTTTTAATACAAATTTCATTTGTGATTTTGTAAAAATATACGCATGGTCATTAAAATAAAGTGAAATTTTTCTACTAAACATCAGTTTCTTAGGTGGAAAGTATTTTTTTGTTACGCTTTCAAAATTGTGGTCATTTAAATACTCTTTCCAAAACTGTTTTTCATACAAACTCTTTGGGAATGGTTTCGATAAACATTGATTACCTGCTTTGGCTTCTTCAATAGATTTTTCAGCTATAATTAAATTATGTTTAATATGTTCAAATATAGCTTTACCCTTATTTGAATTTATGATAACTAAAGAAATACCTTCTTCTGTATTTCTAAATTTCTTCTCTTCTGAAATATAGCCCCAAAAATCAGCCATTGTAATATCGCTACATCTATTTAAATTAGTATACTTACAAACAGAACAACATGGTCTAGTAAATAAATCATTCAAAAAACCTACTATATATGGATCAGTATTAGTGTCTTTAATATAAGATTGGTGGTCTTTAAAGTCTATTCTCATACTAAACACAGTCCAACTTGGTTTTTTATAACGAAAGTAAATGTTAACAATGTCTTTATTTATAGTATTCTTTATATATTCTACATAATCAGCAAATACCATTGGAGATGGGACTCCGTGGCATACAATATCTGCCGTGATTAGATTATCATACTCCCTACTTAAAAAACTCTTAAGTCCAGAAATTTGGCAGGGTGTACCCGTAAAAAATACAGTTTTACCAATCTTTAAAAATTGTTCTACTTGTTTAAAGGAATCACCAATGTAACTTTGTACATATTTAGAACCTCGATAATTAAATAGTTCTGCTTTATTATCTGTATAACTGTGGATGACTTTGAAATCATTATCAAATCTTGCCCCAAAAACAATTCCTTTATTATCCAATACATAATCTGAAATTATCGAAAACACACCTCCAGAGGTACTTTGTTTACGAATTTCAGAATCAATTTGCCAACAGGCGTATATTTTTTGGAGGTCTGGTGCATTATCATTTTCTTTATTAATAGGACAAACATTAATGCATTTTTTACAATCAATACATTTTTCTTTATTAATGACTGGATAAAGAAAACCCTTTTTGTCAGGGATAAAATTAATAGCATCTGCAAGACAAGCAGAATAACAAGCCATGCATCCTGTACAACTATTATCATCACAAATTTTATCCATTATTTATACTACTCCCATCTATCAAGTTGTATAATTTTTGATAATACTCTCTATCAAAATAATCATCTAGTTTATGACTACACTTATCTTCGTTAATAATTTCTTTTACAAATTCATATGCTTTTTCTAGATTTTCAGCAAAATATATATGCTTTGGATATACTCCTTTAAACCAGTCAACACCAGATGATAATTTGTGATCTGTTGAATTAAGAACTACCACAGGAGTTCCTGCAATTAAACTAAATATTGTTCCATGATATCTATCTGTAATAATTGCTTTGTATTGTGAGTATTTATTAAAAGTTTGTTCAAGAATACTTTTAATATTCTTTTGCAATTCAATACCATTCATTTTTATAGTTGTGTCCGTAATTTCTGTTTCGATAAAAGGCAATAATCTGTCTCTGAGTTTTTGAATGTCTGATTTTTCATAATACTGTTCTGAATCATCTCTCATGCAAAACAAAATCTTATCTCTTTTATTATTAAAACTATACTTTCCTATAAGAGAAGTTACAATATCAGGATAAAGTTCAATTTTAACCTTAGAGAATATTTCTTTTGCTGTTAAAAAAGATACTTTATCACGAGCCAAAAACGTTATCATTTTATGTGAATTGTATATTTGAGAAGAAGTTTGTTTTTCTTTTTCTGTAACAAAATTTACAGTCTGTGGGAATATAATAATTTTATTGTTTTGAAAGTTTTTAATGATATTTCTATGCATTATTTCGCAAGTCATACTTATATCAGAAGTACAATATCCACTTTGAAAGATAATTAGATCAGACGGTTTTATCTTTTGTATTAGCAGTTTAATAAGTCCAAATCTATTATCTTTAATCATTTTGTCTGTAAATTCAATTACTTCAACTTGCGGATAATAGTTGTTCATCCATTTGTGTATACAATACCATTGTGCTTGATCTCCAAGATTAGCATGAGATGGTACGCCAAAATAGAATATTCTAATTGTATTTGAATTTTCTGTAATATTATTTACTCGCGTAATTGCTAACTTAGAAGAAGCAATTCCAGAAGGAAATTCTTTTAAATTATGAATTGGACGATATAGAGTTTTGCAAACTTTGCATAAATATTTCCTCTTGCGAATGGTTCTTTTTAAATCTTGTAACATAAATATCCCTCCAAATTTTAAATTAGTTTATAAAAATACTATAGGGAACTGCACCATACCACTCAGGACGAGCTAATGTAATAATAATCCAATAGAGTAAAGTTATCAAAATAATTGCTAAAGAAACTATTTTTTTTGTATTAAAATTTTTAATCTCTTCAAGAGCTTTGGGAATAGTAAGAATTGCAAATATGGAAAAATAAGGAGCAATTCTATTTAGAAAACTAATTTGAATAACTAAGATGCTACAAATAAAGTCAGCAGAAGCACAGAATTGTAGAAAGCTAATTTCATTAAAATAAGTAGATGAGTTTTTGTAAGGATAAATTACTTCTGATATTGTTTTACCGTTTTGTACTGTATATTTTAAAAAGTTTATAAAAACAAAAACAAAAATACTAAGGGATATAATCATTAAAAAAACAGAACCAAAGTAATTAGAGACATCGTATTGACCATCGATATAAACGGTATATTGTGGAAAAACATTTACTCCAATTTGCAGTATTTTTCTATCCATTAAAAAAAATATTGGAGCAATAATTAAAGATATGATTAATGATTTCTTTTTAAATTTACATATAGAAAATATAATTAACACAATTGCAATTGATGCAGATAAATGAAATTGACTAGCTAAATACACTACTAAACAATATTTAACATATTTTTTTCTTTTAAGGTATTCATAACCAAATAATAATATAGCAATAGCTAAAGCTTGTCTCATAATATTCATGTAAGAAAAATAGTAATTCAGGCTTATAAAAATAAAAAAACTCATGACGATATTTGCTGAATTCATGTAAATAAATCTAGTAAATGAAAAAATGATAAAAACACTAGTAATAACAATTAATATTTGAGGATTAGGAGTAATATAATTTAACAACTTACAGAGTACAGAAAACCCAAGTTCATAATGTATGGCAGAACTTAATTGATTATATTCAATATTTTTAATCATTAAAAAAGAATTATAATATTGCATTGTATCTGCTCCAACCATTGGAGACCTCAATGCTGTTACTATGGACATACTTAAAAAAATGAATATTGTATATATTTTCTTAATTCTTCTTTTGTGATTAACATTAAACAAAATACCAAAAAATAATATATTAAATATTAAAGCAATATAAATCAACATAAATAAACACCTTCTAAAATCGTTCTTATTTATTCTCACCTCTTATTATCTTTTTACTAATTCCTTATACATTTTTTCAATATATCTCGCTTCATTTTTAATTGAGTATCCATGATCGCATATATCCTTTTCAACATTGATTCTTATAAAGTTTTTTGTACAATTAATTACTACTTCTGCCCATTTTTTTGCCGATTCTTCAATTGATAAGAAAGTAACCAAATTTGTAATTTTCATTTCCATAGTAATTGTATCAGAAACAATAGTTGGTAGTCCTGAACACTGAGACTCTATTCCCACTACAGGCAATCCTTCATATAATGAAGGTAATAAAAATACATCCATAGCTTGATACAAACTTTGAACATCTGATCTATCACCTAATAATATCACATCGTCGTCTAATTTCAATTCATTTATCTTATGTTTAATTTCTTTTTCCATAATACCACTACCAACCCATAGTAATTTTGCATTGTTACATTTCTTTTTTAACTCTAAAAATATTTCAATCAAAAATAAAGGATTTTTTTGAGGTTGAAAACGACCTACTGTTCCTACTACAAAATTATTTTCAAGACTTAATTTGTTACGGATTAACTCTCTTTCCTTTTCATCATAAATATAATTTGACTCATCAATTGCATTATTTATCACATAATATTGTGATTTACCAAATAAGAATTCACCAGCTAATTTTGAACAAGCAAAAAAATCAGTTGAATAATACTTAGTGATAGGGGTTATAGTGTCATTTCTAATCTCTTTCCATTTTAAATCTGCTGATCGTGTGCCATGACTATGAAGTATACGTATTTTAATCCCATTCTTTTTGGCATATCTCAAAATAACTGCTCCTATGTTTACTAAATTACAATGAATGATGTCATATTTTTCTGCTTTAAATACTTTGTCTAATGCTTTTAAAAACTTAAAAATTCCTTGTTTTAAAGGAGGTAGTATTATAATCTTACTTCCTGTTCGTTCAATCTCTTCATAATAAGGGGTTGGGAGAGAGTTTAATAATAAAAAATCAATTTTTACTTTTTCTTTATTGATATATCTAAAGTAATTCATAGCATAACTTGCCACACCATTACAGACTCCTAAATTTGGAACAACATATAATATTTTAATTGTCTTCATATTATATCACTCATTTCTTTAATTTTAATTATCTACTTTGCTTAAGTTTAATAAAAATATCTGGTAATTTTTTTCTAACTACTGAGATTAACATTCCTACTGCATAAGTCATACTAACACTATTAAATCTAATAGGTAGAACTATAATTTGCATTTTCTTTGATGTTAATTTTGCATATTTTAATGATTCTCTTGTGTGTAAATGACTTATCATATACTTTATATTTTTTACTTTTTTAATTAAACTAACTGTGTTTTTAGTAGTATTTAATTCATTTTCAATACAACCAACTACTCGCTCAATAAAGCGACGAGAAACAAATTCTTTAGCTTCCGAATTATAAATCCCACAATTATAAAAAAAATTAATAAATCTTTCGTGTTCTTCAAGCCTTATTTTAAACCAATCACTTATATAACTACTTGTAGCTGACCCTATCCTTTCACGAATATAATGATAAAAATGATCACTTAAAACATAAAAAGAATTACAATGCATAAAATATTGATTTGTAAAATCGCAATCTTCTCCCATTATTAAATTTGTTGAAAAAAGAATATTATGAGATTTTACAATGTCTAAACGATATAATTTATTACAAGCATTATACATAAGTGATTTATTCCACAAAGCTATCAAATCTTTTTTTAATAATTCTTTTGATGAATAGAATACATTATTATCCCAACAAATTGGATAATTATCTATATGAAGTTTGTTGTCTTTGCCTATCTTATGGATTTCATAAGAATAACCACAGATTAATAAATCACAATTATATTCTTCCGATGTTTTTATCATTATTTCAAAAGCATCATTGTCAATATAGTCATCTCCATCACAAAAGAACACATATTTTCCACTTACACATTCTAATCCAATATTGCGAGCGTTGGATACCCCGTTGTTTTTATCACTATGCGATACTCTAATTCTACTATCTTGGGATGCATAATGGTCACATAACTCCAAAGTATTATCTGTAGAACCATCATTAACCAAGATCAATTCAAAATCATTAAAAGTTTGCTGTAAGATACTATTAACTGCTGTCTCAATATATTTACCTACATTATAACAAGGAATTATAACACTAATTGACGGCATATGATATGACCTCCTATTTTATATGATTTTATAATTTTGATTTATATTATTGCATTGTTTAAATTTCAATCTTTAAAGCAATATTAGAATGATTTGTAATTTTCTCTATGATTTTAACATTTTTACCATGTAAAATATAGTATTTTATTAATACAATTTTCATTAACTTGTATTGTATTTCGACTATTTTATACATACAGCAACAATAAAATTACATTTGGTAGAGTGTACTTTCTTAATATTTGATATAAGATATTTTATTTTTGAAAATTTTATTTTATAAATTGTTTATAATAAAGTTAATTTTTAAGGGTTTCATTTAAGACTATCTATTGTGTTATCAATAGAAGAGGAGCGTATTAAGAACATAAAATTAAAAATCAAACAGGATTTGTTATAATTAATAATTGTATTTAAGAGAGGATAAAAAAATCCTCTCTTTTTATTTATGGTAGTTATTATCCCATAAAATTCCAGTTTTATTGGATAGGTATGGACTAGGTAGTAAATTGAAGGAATCAAGAGATAATGGAAGAATAAGAGAGGTAAAATAGGGTATAAAATGAAATATTAGGCGATTTAGTTCGATTTGAGAGGATTTTATTAATTTAAGATTCTCTCTTTTATTATGTCTAGATTTAAATTTATTGAAGGGAGGTGAGAGGATGGAATTATACAATTGTTTTTCACAAAGGTTAGCAGGATTTATTTTAATGAATGGATTTCCTATGCACAGTGTTAGGATTGATGCAAAAAATGATGGAAGAAATGTTTATCTATTTAGAGATGGTGAATTGCTCAGAAATATTATCAAGAATTATAAAAAATAATTTTAAAGAAAGAAGTGTGTTTTAAAATGGAAAATAAAAATAATGGTGAATTAATGTTGGTTGAGTCAAAAACAATGAGAGATAAGTATATGGATAATGATTATGTTTTAGAAAAAGTAAAAGCATTGGTTTTATTACCCAATGATACTCATATTACCACCGAAATGGCATCCAACTACTTTGAGGTAGGAATTGAAGCGATAAATAGTTTGATAAAAGATCATAGAGAAGAATTAGAATCTGACGAAATGCTTGTTTTAGTAGGGGAACAACTGAAGTCCTTTAAGGACATCTGTCAAATTGAGTCTAGAGCAAGAGCTTTAACAGTAATACCTCGTAGAGCAATTCTTCGCATGGGAATGTTACTTAGAGATAGCTTAATAGCAAAATCAGTTAGAACTTATTTACTTAATGTTGAGAATAATGCAGACATAGAATTAAAGATGCAATCATTTATGGAAATCAACATCAATAAATTAGAAAGCATTACCCAACAAAATGTTGAACTAATTGATAATATGAATTGGCTCAATAATAGAGTGAATAATTTAGAAGTTAAATTAGACAATGCAAATACAACAATTTCTGAATTAAAGGAAACAGTTGTATTTAAACAATATAAGAATCCAAGTTATTTATTCAATGATTTAATACATAAATTTGGATATAAATTTAATATTTATCAAGAACCATATCAATATTCACATTGCTATAAGGCATTAGAAGATTGGTTAGGAGTTAAATTCCCTAAAGTACCTAATACCAAACAATATATATTAAATACATATTCCATTGAGACAGTAGAAAAGTTTGTAAATGGCGTACTTATTGGCAGAATCGTAAAATCAGATAAAGGACATTGGGTTGATTTAAACGGATATACCAAGAATAATATTGAATTTGAGAAAGTTAAGAATGAGTTTGATAACGTTTGTGCTTATTGTGGGAAGGTAGAAGATGAAAATAATCACTTAATTCCAGAACATGTCATAGCACAATCCAAAGAACATAGCAGCGACATCATTTATGATATAATTCCTGCTTGTCAAAGTTGTAATAAAGATAAGTATGATAAACCTGTTAGAAAATGGTATCAGAGCAAAGAATTTTATACTGAAGAAAGATTTAAGAAAATAACAGATCATTGGGAGAAGTATTTTATTAAAATGGATTTGGATAGTAATAGTTAATAAATAATAATACATAAATAAAAATATAGCAAAAAGTAAATTTGTTCAACACATCCTATTAAAGATTAATTTTTCTAATAGGATGTGCCTTGATTTAATCAAAAACAGTAAAAATATTTCATTAGAAGTAATCTCATTCTTAATTGGATGAGATTTATTTGTGTTGAAATATACACAGTAAAGCAAGATAGAATAGGCCATTCGAAAAAGATATATGCCTTTTATTATCTTTCTTGCTTTATTATTCTTTATTAATGTAAATCAAAAGGCAAAAACAATAGGTTAAATAGGAAAATAAAAAAAGAAAAGGCGGTAATGTAAAATGATAAAATTATCTTTAGACACGGTATGTTGGAATCGTAAACCAAAAGGAAAACCAGAAATAGGTGCAATCAGTTTGTCTATTCCTAAGAATATTGTTGAAATTAGTATTGAAGAAAAGTAAATTTAGGCAACACATCCTATTAGTAAAAAAAATAAAATAAATAAAAAGGAATGATTATTAATGACAGAACAAAAAATTCCAGTGGTAACAATTCACTCTCAGGCTATGGCTGGCTATCTCATGTTGAGAAAATTTATTCTAATTGACAAACGTGAAGATTTAAAGAATTCAAACAAAAATGTATTCATATTTAAAGAATCACAAGAAATAAGAAATGCAATGCAAAAATATTCAAATGACAAAGACGCAATAAATAGAATCATATTCAATTCAAATATTTAGATCAAGAGGAGGAATTCAAATATTATGTGCAAAGAACAAGAAAAAGAATATATCAGCGACATTATTAAAAATGAGGATATTGATAACTGGAATTCAAAAACAATTGTATTCATTGAAGGGCCAACAGGCAGAGGTAAGACACATTTTATTAAGCATACTTTATCAGAACATAATAGTAAAAAGAAAATATTATTGTTAGTTAATAGAACATTAATCAAAAATCAATCTGCGAAAGAATTATTAAGGATAGATATAGATAATATTACAATAACCACTTATCAAAATATATCTAAACTAGCATTAACTAATAATACAATGGATTTTGAAGGTTATAATTACATAATTTGCGATGAGGCACATCATTTTTGTGAAGAAAGTGAATTTATTCATGAAACAGATGTCTCGTTTAATTGGGTAATAAGACAAAGTGGAATTAAGATTTTTATGACAGCAACAGCATATTTTATTAAGAATTACCTAATAGATGAATTAAAATTAGAAATCAACCATTATCACATAAAGAATGAATACGACTTTATTGAAAAGTTTTATTTCTATGAAAACGATGATGTGGTTAAAAAGTTATTATTTGATTTACCTTCTGATGAAAAAGCAATATATTTTACAAATGCAACCAAAGCACATGAGATGAGTAAATTACTTGATTCATGTGTATTTTATTGCTCAAAAAACAATTATGATTATTCTCAGTATGTTAATTCTGAAATAATGGATTACATTTCAGAGAATGAAAGGTTTGAAGAACAAATTTTATGTACTACTAAAGTTATGGACTGTGGAGTTAATATTAAAGATAAAGCTATTAAACACATGATTGTAGATATTGCTGATTTGTCCAGTATAATCCAATGTATCGGACGCAAAAGGATTCAAGGCAGTGAGAAGATAATAATATATATTAAGGATAAAAAGGGAAATGCAATTTCAAGGAAATTAGAAAATATCAAAGAAAAATTAAGTTATGCAAATATTTTACGTGAAGATGGAGATATTGCTTTAATACAACAATTTGCTCATAAAAATACTTATGGCAATTTAATTTATGATGTAATAAATACAGATGAATTGAGAATAGAAAAGAAAATCAATGAGTTAATGTACTATACATATAATAGAAATTTAGAAGTTTACACTGAAATATTATTAGATAAAGAAGATGGATTCAAAAACAAATTATTTGAAAGGATGGGTATAGAAGATATGAAATATACTTATCTAGAACAAGAATTAGACGCCCTTAAACTTGAGCATATATTAGATAAATTAATTGGTGTAAAAATGTTTAAGGATGAACAGAAAGAATTTAAACAAATGTTGCTAAAGGAATTACTTAACGCTCCTAAAGAAAATCATGGATCAATAGGATTAAAAACAATTAATGCTTTATTTGATGAAAATAAACTTAATTATATTGTAAATAGTAAGAAAGAAACAATAGGAAAATTAAAAGATAAAAGATATTGGGTAATTTCTAAATTATAAAATAATTTTTCGCCATTTTTACTAAATCATATAATATATAAGATTTAGTAAAAATGGCGAAAAATAATTATAAAATCATATCCATGAAGTAATTTTGGCACAAAATTACGAAATGAAAAGCCTCCTGCAAGGATATGTATCTTGATTATAATATATTTATTGTCTTGTGACATGTCAAGAGAACGACGAGGGTATGCGGTAACTTTTGTGCCAAAAGATTACCTTACCAAATTTCGCTTGACGCTCAATTTATGATATATTATTTTAAATTATGTTATTATTTATAAAGTAATAAATAAATTTATTTGACATAATACATAAAATAATATATCATAACAAATATAAGTAATTCATTTTACACACACACTTTACACTCTTTCTTTTATCCTTAGAGGGAGTCTTTGTATGAAGATTCCCTCATTTTTTACCTTTTGACTTTCCTATACTCGTCCTCTATAATTAATATAAAGGAGAGTGATTAAATGATTATTTTGGATGATAATAAAATACAATTCACTGTACAAAGACAAAAACATGTTATTGGAAGTAAATTATTCCCAGTTTCATCAAAAAGTAAATTACAAGTATTTAACTCTGAATATACAGAAGAATTAGATAAAACTGATCCTAATATACTTCGATTTGCTAAACTTGTTGATCAAT
>Ga0209728_1000528_pt1 | contig 29914 bp, 30 predicted proteins | sample RifGroD1_FD_183997 | JGI IMG/M metagenome (GOLD analysis project Ga0209728, IMG submission 183997) | Groundwater microbial communities from Rifle, Colorado, USA - Groundwater D1 (SPAdes) (version 2) | ecosystem: Environmental > Aquatic > Deep subsurface > Groundwater | place: Rifle, Colorado... | reverse complement strand
TAACTCAAATAAAGAATGGTGGATATAAAGAATATTCAGGTGATAAAAAATTAGTTGTCACAGGAAAATTCGGAAGTGGCAGAGGAAAACAAAGATATGCCCCACCAACATTGCTTTATAAACTAGGAAATTTAAAATCTAAAGAAATATTTGATTTTGATAAAGTTAAAGATAACCAAAAGTATTTGTTTAGTGACAATAGTAGTAATAGTGTAAGTGTCTCATGATACTAAATAGTAAAATAAATAATGAATGGTGGTAATCAATATTGCAGAAAAAGTGTTCTAGTGACACCAATTGCCTGATGCAATATTCTAAAGAAATATTCGAACAATTTGATAAAGTTTATATTGTAGGGTTCGTACTCCGTGAACTGGAGAGAAATAAACACAGTATAAATGAGGAGAAAAAATATCTAAGTAGAAGAGCATGTAGAGATATCGAGGCTAATAAGGATAAAGTAGTTTATTTCGTTAGTGAAAATAAATATGATATGCCTGACTGTTTTGATAAGGACATAGTTGATAATCGGATAATATCAAATATAAGAGAATTATGTGCTAAAGATAATGAAATTTTAGCATTGAGCAACGATATTCTGTTTAGATTTACTTGTGAATCTATTGGTATAGTTTGTGAGAAGTTTGGGAACTTGGATAATACATTTGACAATTCATATCTTGGTTACAAAGAAATTACATTATCGGAATATGAATTAGCAACATTTTATGAGTGCAAAACTAATAATTGGAATATATTATTAAATGAATATCTTCTAATTAAAGATGGTAATGGTGATATTGTTGATAAATTAAAATGGACAGAAAAAGGTTTTAAATCATTGTCTTACAAAAATACAGAAAGTAGATATGTAGGAAAAGTAAAACCAAGAAATTTACAACAAGAATTGTATATGGATATGCTTCAGGATAAAGAATCTAAAGTGAAAATAGCACAAGGTTCTTACGGAGTAGGTAAAGATTTTTTAGCATTAGCAAATTTTTTAACCATGATTGACAAGGGTATTTATGACAAAATTATATGGATACGAAATAATATAGAGGTTGATGGAACCAAACCATTGGGATTTCTTCCAGGAACTATGACTGAAAAATTATCCGTATATGCTGATATAATTAGTGACTTTATGGGAGATAAGATTAGTTTTGAAATGTTGCTTAATAATGGCAAAGTAGAATTAATCCATCCAGGATTTTTAAGAGGTAGAGACTTAAGAAATAGTATTATCTATTGTACAGAAGCACAAAATATGTCAGATTCTCTAGTTAAATTAATTGTAAGCAGAGTATCTGAAGGAAGCATTGTGTTTTTTAATGGAGACGTTAAGCAAATAGATGATAAAATATTCAAAAGAAACAATGGTTTAGAATTAATGATAAACAGATTTAAAGGGCATCCAATGTTCGGATATGTTTATCTTGATAAATGTGAGCGTAGTGAAATTGCTCAAATGGCAAGTTTGTTAGATTAGTTACTTTTTGGGGTATGTCATGTTGTGATAACACACCTCTATCCCTCTGTAAATATTAATTCAAGGAGGGAAGATTTATAATAATGGATTTCGGTTAGTAAAAATTAGATATTAGTTAAAATATTAATTAATAATAAACAAACAACAATAAAAACGCAGGTCTGGCATCAAAGATGTGCAGATACTATTAAAAATAAAAAGGGGATAATAATTTTGAATAAGCAAGAAGCAATCGCAATGGTATCACAAATCGTAGAGGGAACAAAAGTAGAGTCTGAGAAATATGTAGAGGCAGTATTGAAAGTATTTGAATATTGCGTTGAAAATAAAGAATCTTTGAAATTTGTTGGACATTTCTCAATGGAAGTTGTAGATCGTGCCTCGAAAAACGGCGTTAATCCTAAGACTCAAGAGAAAATTGTAATTCCAGCTACTAAAGCAGTTCGTTTTAAAGTTGGGAAGAAACTAAAAGAAATGGCTAAAGCATAAGAGAGGTCGTATGGCACAAACCATATGCACCATTAATATCCTAGAGACTAGATACTCATAAGGTATTTAGTCTCAACATTAAATAAAATAAAATTAAAAGGTGGAATAATAAAACAATGGCAAAATCCAAACTTACCGAAACAAAGAAAATTACACATAAATTAGCATCTGAAGGTGAATTAACAATTGATGGACAAATTGCAGTAATAGCGATTCCAGACGAAGGCGTTAAAAATTTGATTGAGTTACTTAAAAATTTCTCAGGAAAATATGTTAAATTTTCTTTTACAGAAGAAGAAGTTGAAGATGTAATTGAAGAGGATGATATTGAAGATTCAGACGGAGAATAATAGTAATTTCTTTATTATAACAATTACAGAGTAAAAGTGATATCTTTAGGAGTTGGTTAAATTGCTTGAAATATGTCATGATTAATTGACATATTGATGTGCCTAGTAGCACCTTGGGAGAGTAGTAAGGTTATAATAATAATTATTCTCCCTTCTCTCCTGTCCTATTACGATATAGGTGGATAGGGCAGTTGAAAAACGTAAGTCCAACCACAACAAATTGAATTGAGTCGTGATGACTTTAACAAAAAAGAAATTAAATTCGAAAGAAGGAAAATATTAATGTCTAATTCGCAAAACGCTAATCCAACAATTCAACAATTGATAATAGAAACAACCTATTAAAATATAATATGTTTTTTGTGCTATCAATATAATAACAACAATTTTAACTAGTAGAAGGTGATGACCTCATGAATCATCATTAGAGATAACTCGCATCTCGTTTCTACTAGTTCTATATTATTTTATGGGCGAGTAAATAATAAGAAAGCGAGGGTAGTATGTTAGAAAATAAAACTGTAATGATTAAATGGGGACATAGAAATAAAAATACATATGAGAATAAAGGATATAATTTTACAAAACATGGAGATTATTTTGAGGTAAAAATTGAAGACCTGACAGATACCGCACGAGGTATAGTAGATGTTCGATGTGATGGTTGCGAAACTATATTAAAAGATATTCCATGGGAGGATTATAAGAGATATGTTAAAGAAGATGGTAAATATTATTGTAAGAATTGTGCAGCAAATGGATATAAAAAATGGATAAGTTTTTATGAATGGTGTTACTTAAATTTATCAAAAGAATTAGCGGATTATATATTATCTCGTTGGGACTATGATTTAAACATCGATAAGAATGGTAAGATAATAAGTCCTAAAGATATAACATATGGTTCTGCTGGTTTTAATAAAAAAGGGTATTGGTTCAAGTGTTTAGATAATTCAGAACATAAATCTGAACAAAAAAGTATTATTCATTTTACAACTAGAGATGCACGCAAAGAGAGTTGCAATCAATGTAATACTATTTCAGTAACCCATCCAGAGTATACCAAGTTTTTTGTTAATAAAGAAGATACTTTAAAATATTCTGCTCATTCAAATAAGAGTGTTTTAATGAAATGTCCTAATTGTAAGCATGAAAAAATGATGAATATTCATAATTTAATAAGTCAAGGTTTTGCTTGTCCTCGTTGTTCAGATGGTATTAGTTATCCTGAAAAATTTATATTTTCATTATTTGAACAAATATGTGTAAATTTTAAAACACAATTAAATAATAAAATATTTAGTTGGTGTAGTAAATATAAATATGACAATTACATAAGGAAAATTGATTGCATTATTGAACTTCACGGAATGCAACATTATGAAGAAGTTACAGGAAATTGGAAATTTACATTACAAGAAACACAAAATAATGATTTTGACAAAGAATGGTTGGCGAAATTAAATAAAATTAAAAATTATATAGTAATTGACTGTAGATACTCGGATTTGGAATGGATTAAAAATAGTATAATGCGAAGTAATTTACCTAAATTATTAAATTTTAAAGAAAGTAATATTGATTGGTTAAAATGTCATGAATCAGGTTATAAAAGTTTGGTTAAAATTGTTAGTAGTTTATGGCAAGATGGAACTAAAAATGTATTACAAATAGCAGAAATATTAAAGATAGGTAAAGTGCGACTACGAAATATCTGAAACAAGGAGCAAAATTAAAATGGTGTAATTATAATCCCAATGAAGAAAAAGAAAAACATAATATTAGATTGAGTAAGTCAGTTATATGTGTAACAACTGGAGAAATTTTTATATCTATTACAGAAGCATCTAAAAAATGTAATATTAACGAAACTAGTATATCTTTATGTTGTAATAACAAAGCAACATCGGCAGGGAAACATCCAGATAAGGGTGAAAAGTTAGTTTGGAAATTTTATAATAAAGGAGAATAAAAAAATAATGATAAATACACAAAACGCAATTTCACTAAAAGAAAGCTTTAGAATTCTTACATATATTGATAAAACAATATCTTCTCTTACATCTTATCTTTCTAATAAAAATAATTCTATCTCAGTTAAGGAAATGCATTTTAAAGAGAAGTCTAACCCAGAGGCCAAAGACGAAGAGCTTGATATGACTACTATTAGGGAATACAAAGATGCTTCTACGGTTGACATTATACATCTTGTAAAGACGTTAATATCGCAAAAAGCTAAATTAGAAATTGCTGTGGAAAACGCCAAACGTATTCTAGTAATAGAAAGTGATATTAACAAATTTAGCTTAGATTCTGCTATTTCTAATGCAAAACAATCTAGAAATTTAGCTAATGTATTAGACAATCTAATTAAAATAAAGTCTGAAGAAATTAAGCGTCAAGGTCAAGCTTTTAGATTTAATTTAAATCTTGAAGAAACTCCATATCGCTATGATATTAATGTTGTAAAAACTGTAGATTTTGATAAAGATATTATAAGTAAAAACTATAAGGATTTATTGAATATTACAGATAAGCTCAGTATATCCATCGAAAAAGCTATGATGGAAGAGATTGTTGAATATGAATTTCCTTATAGTATTCATGATAGTATTGCTGATATTGTAAGTAAGTATTTAGATACTTTATAGAATCTAACTAAGACAATTAATAAGGAGATATGCCTAACCACATTTCTCCTTATTAAAACAACTAGCCAGAAGCAAAGTAAAATATAGACTATTTTATAGACATCTATACATCTGAAATTAGATGTAAATTCAAGTTACCATATTCAAACATGGTAAAAATAATGCAGGTTATGTATATTAAATACATAAAATAAAAATAAAGCAAAATTTAGGTTTGCTATCACAAGCAAGAAGAATCGCTAATCATTTCACTAAACATAAAATCATCATTCACAAATTCGATATGTCTCTAATTTCAATATTCATTAGTACGACAATCAATCGCTAATCACTTTTTGATAAATTTTAGGATTTTAAATCCTTATAGAAGAAATATAAAACAATATAGTATTTTAAATATTATATCTCTTAGAAATAAGAGGATACTGATTTTAATAATAAATGGATAATTAAGAAATAGTCTTATTTTGCTTGCTTTACTGGTTAGATATAATAATTCAAAGAGTGGGAAGTACGAGTGACTTCTCCAATAACAAACTAAATGAGTTTTGCCGTGATTATCTCAGATGAAAACGGCAACTATAATCCAAGAAAAACTGTATTTCCTAGGATTTTAAATCAGGAATATCATTAGTCCTTAAATGGATGAATATAATAACCCTTGCTGAAAGGCATGAGGATTGTAAGTGTATTTTTTACATTTGCCATAATAATTTGCTCAGATGAGTACGAGAGAATTGTTAGAAAAACTTTGGTAGGATAAGTTTTGTTTACAACTCAATTGAAGAGATTGGTTTCCAAACTGTTCGATAGCGTGCTATTTTTTAGAATCCTACACTACACAATTTAATATTTATTATATTCTCTATATAAGGAGGATTAAAAAATAAAATGAAAGAAACTAATATTTATGATTCAATCAACGAAGATACAATTTGCCCTGTATGCTTCAAAAATAGGTTCTGGTTAAAGTTTTATTGCGGTAAGACAATATTATGGTGTGCTGATTGTGGGCATTGGATTGAGATTTAATTTTATAAAAATAATATTTTATAAATAACTATGAGGAGGAATAATATAATGACAGCAGGAAGACAAGTAAACACATTAAGTCAATCGTGGTGTACTCCGCAAAAATATGTTGAAGCAATTAATACATTTTTTAATTATAATATTGATTTAGATCCTTGTTCCAATGAGGATTCAATAATTGATGCAAAAGTTAAATGGGCATTGCCTACAGATGGTTTAAAACAAAATTGGAATTATCATAATATCTATGTTAATCCTCCATATGGAAGAGATGCAGAAAGACATACTACAATAAAGAATTGGATACATAAAATTTATGACACACAATCTAAATATAATAATAATATATTAGCATTGATTCCAGTAGCAACAAATACAAGTCATTGGAAAGAATACATATTTGGTAAAGCAATAGCCATTTGTTTTTTAAATGATACTAGACTTAAATTTAGAATAGATGGTAATGAGGAAAATAAAGGTTGTCCTATGGCATGTTGTATGGTTTATTGGGGAAATGATTATGAGAAGTTTAGTGAAGTTTTTAATGGTTTTGGTACAGTGGTAAATATAAATAATAATTAACTTTGAGGAGGATAATAAAAAATGGCACAAGTATCTCTTACCGACAGCAAGCAGATTGCCTATTTGAATTATAAAAATATTAATTTCTCTAGATTTATTAGAGAAGGAAATAAGAAAGTATTTATCTATGAAGATGCTGAATTAGTGGATGAAATGTTGAAGGACTTTTATAATTCTGATATTAGTAAGTATTTTGGATGCTATGAAAATATTAAAACGCTTTTGTACAGAACATAGATAATGGTAATTTTCTGATAAAAAGTAAAACCGAAAAGAGGTAATCGAATGATTAATAATAATGAGGCAGTATTTATTTATAATTTACGTCAAGCAGATTTTTACTTTAGTAAAGGGATTTTACCCTTAAATGTAGGCGTAGGATCTAAAAAAGATACTTATGTTAAATTCGCTAAAAGTGATCAATTAATGACTGCATTCAAAGAATGGTGCAATACCAAGACTCCGATAATTAGATAGAAATTGTATACCTGATTTCAAAACGAAAGGACTAGTGAATTAATGCGTGGAAGAGGAAATAAAACCTAATAACAAAGTAAAAAATCGTAAAGTTTATGTTGAGAATGGTATAGAAATAGCACAAACAATAGGCAAGCTTTATGTTACATATAGAAAAAGATTTATTGAACAATATTACAATAAAGAAAAAGACGAAGTTACATATAAAGAAAATAAGTTTACATTGAATGATTCAATGATATTAAAGCATCTAACGCAACAAACGACTATAGGTATATTTTCAGGAAGTATTATTACTTCCTTTATGTGTTTTGATGTAGATATTAAAGATCCATTCTTATGTAAATGGGCAGTAGATAAAATTGTCGATGCGTTACAAAACATAGGTATAGCAGGGAAATACATTCACATTAGTATTAGTGGCAATAAAGGTTATCATATAGATGTTTTCTTTGATGAACCAATATATGTCAGTGATGTCTATAAGATATATCAAATTATTTTAGATAATACTGATTTACGAAAAGTTAGTTATGGAAAAATAGAAATTAGACCAGATAAGACATCAAATGGTAAAACATTAGGTATGAAATTACCTTTAGGAATACATCTTGAAACTAAAAATATATGTTGGTTTTGTGATTATGATAAAGGTCTAGCTCCTATCAAGGATTATAATTATGTTTTATCTATTGAGCCCATGCCAAAACAAATATTACTAGACATCTTAGAAAAAGAAGCAGATATTTTAATAACTCCCGAACAACAAGATAAAATTGAAGCAATTACAGATAAACATAAACCACTTCCTGAATACAAAAATAATGTTGATGAAAAATTTACTATTGAACAAATAGAAAATATAATTACTAATGGATTAACAATTACTGGTTCAAGGCATAATGCTATGTTTAATATTATTAAGTATTATAAGCATTTAGGAGTATCTAAAGATGATAATAGAGATTTTATCATACAATGGATGGAACAGCAAGATAAGACAACTTATACAACTAAATGGGATGCAATACTTTTAGATATTGATGAAATGATAGAGTATATTTATAGTCATAACTGTAGTTTTGTATTAAAGAATGTAGATATTGATGTTAGTATGGAAGAAATAATGGAAATTATTAAAATTAAAGGTAAAAATGATAGACTAGTATTATATTCTTTACTTATTCATAGTAAGAGATATGCTATCAAGTCTGGAGTATTTTATATGTCTTATGCTCAGATGATGAAAGTTACAGGAATTAAATCTAGAACAACATTAGTAAAAATAATTAAGCAATTAGAAGAATCAAAATTAATTACTGTAACAAGAGGAGAAACTCCTACGTTTAATAGTAAATTAAATAAACCTGTTTCTGAGACAAATAGATATGTAGTAAACCTATTGTGTTCAAATGTAGAAATAGAAGATGGTAAACTATTTAAAATATGTGATAAAAATTGTATAGAATGTTTTAATTCATGTATGTGCTATATGTTTACTAATAAAGAATTAAAAGTAATGTTAACTGATTGGGATTATAGAGAAGTAACAAAGTATAGAGATTATTGTACTACTAATATTATGGTTAATGTTTAATACTTATCTCTTATATTCTTATAATAGTAATCTAATAGTAAAGTATTAAGACCTATGGTAACGAGGTTACGAAGAACCCAACGGGAGTTCTATATAATAACCTCTTGTGTACAATTCCCAACGCGTTTTCGGAAAATGCTTAAGTGGTAAGGGTTATAGGGTATTAATACAAAATAAAGGGTGGTATTAATAAATATTGTCAAAATCAAAAGATGAACTTTATATTATTGGTGTAGATTTTAAAAACAATAGAGATAAATATAAGAAAATACTTAATAGTAAAAATCCTTCTTGGAATGATTTAAATGAGTATCAGGGATTTCAGTTTAAATCTGGAGAACATTATCGTCAGTTTATCAAGAAGAGACAGGACAGAGATGGTACATTAAAGAAGTTAGAAGTTGTTAGGGATATTATTAAAGATGATGTAGTTGACAAGAAATTATCTGACCTTGATTTAAAAGAAATAGGGTTAAAGAAGGAAAGAGTAAAACTTCAAGATTTAAGAAATAAATTAAATGATACAATAAGAAAAACTGCAAGATATGAAAATCTTATAGATGAATTTAAAGATGCCATGCAAAATTGTAATCTTACAACTTATAAATATATCCCTCACAAAGTAGGTTGTAATAATAAAACAATTGTTGCTTGCTTCTCAGATTTTCACTATGGTTATAAAATTGATAATAGTTTTAATAAGTATGATACAGTTATTTTTAAAGAGAGATTTAATAATTACATATCTCGAATTATAGATATTGGGAAACAACATAATATTGGAAAATTATATGTTTTAGGACTTGGAGATTATGTAAGTGGTGAGATACACCAAAATTTAGCTAATCAAAATAGCATAGATGTAATTAAGCAAACTCAAGAAGTTTCAGAACATATCGCAGATGGATTATATGCTTTAAGTTTAGAATTTAATGATGTCCATTTCTATAGTGTAATCGGCAACCACGGAAGGGTAAATCCTTCAAAACCAGATAATGTGTATACTAATAACTTTGAAAAGATTATTCCTTGGTATGTTAAAAGTAGATTATCTGAAGTTGGCAATATTATAATCCATGATAATACTATTGATGAAGGCATTGGAATGATACATACAAATAATCAAGAAATAGTATTTTCGCATGGTGATAATGATAGTTTAACTAATATTGTATCTTCTCTATCATTAACACTAGGGACTATTATGACAGATATATTTATTGGTCATAAACATCATTTTCAAGCTGATGTCGTAAATGGAATTAATATAATTATGTCTGGTAGTATTTGCGGAACAGATGAATATGCCAAAAATATTAGAAAGACTGGAACTGCGTGTCAAACAGTGGCAATATATAATAATTTAGGTTTAGAGTGTTTATATAATGTAGTTTTAAGTTAATAAATTACTCCTTCAGACTGTTTTTCTGTATGGAGTTGATGGTAGAGTGTTTTTCTACCATCTTTTTTGTTTGTAAAAATAAAGGAGATGGGAATGTGAAAAAGGAAAAGATTTGTGGTATATATAAAATACAGAATATTAATAATGGTAAATTATATATTGGAAGTAGTGTAAATATTCATAAAAGATGGGATGAACATAAAACAGCGTTAAGGAAGAGCAGACACCATAGTTATAAAATGCAAAGAGCATGGGATAAATATGGTGAAGTAAATTTTAAGTTTGAAGTTATAGAGGTATTTGTTGGAGAAACAAAAGAATTAAGAAAGTTAGAACAGTATTATTTAGATTTTTTTAAATCTTATGATTTTAATTATGGATACAACGTAAGTGAAAGTTCAATAAGTTCAACTCCTTTACCTACTGTATATGAAGATATCGTAAATGGAAAATTCTTAATATCAAAAGAAGAATTTGATGAAGTAATATATTATTTATGCAATACAAAATTACCCATACCTAAAGTATCAGAATTTACAGGAGTACATTATAGAACAATATATCAAATTTATTTTAAACAAAATTATACAAATGTTGTAAAAGATATGGATTTTATCCACAGACAAAAAGGTGGAGAGGATTGTAATAATAGTATATTAACAGAAGTTGAAATACCAGAGATCATAAATCTGTTGCTAAATAAAATGTTTATGGTAGATATAGCTCGTAAATACAATGTTAATATTTCTACTATATGGGACATTTATAATTATAAAACTTGGAAAACATTTACTGAGAATATAGTATTTCCAAAATATAAGAAGGCATCTGGAAGATCTTTTAAACAAATAATTCAATATGACTTGGAAAATAATTATATAGCAACATTTGAATCGGCAAGAGAAGCAGAGCGTATAACTGGTATCGGATATAAAATGATTTCAAGAGTATGTAAAGGAGAAAGACCTTATACTCATGGTTTTATATGGAAGTTTGCTTCTTAAGAAGAGTTCTGATGCAGGTTCTACAATGTTTGTAGTTCGCAAAGGGTATGGAAAGAAATATATCAATGATATTAAATTAAAATAAGAAAGATTTATGAGGATAATTATATGTCATTTGAAAAAATAAAGTTCAAAGAGATTATCAATGAAACAACAAATGAAACTTCATACCAAATAAACAATAAATTTGTCACAAAAGAAGTATATGATTCAATGGAACAAGATGAATCTCTATTTGTTCTACCTCCACTCCCTAAAATGAATGGAAGTCCTGAAAATAGTTGTAAAGTTATTGATATTAATAAAAATAGAGGCAATGATGAATTTGAATTCTGCCAATGTGATCAATGCCAAGAATTACTTCAAATTATTGATGACATTAGAGAAATGGATGATAATGAGGCTTTAGAAGGATTACAAAACTATGTTGAATCTATCAAAATAAAATCTCATTTAGAAACTGCATCTCAAATATATAATGAGATTGGTAATAATATGATAAAGGTTTCAGGAAAATTAGAAGATCAATTAGATGATTTTTTGAGTCAGTTTGATGTTGTGGAAGAATAATAGGAAAAGAAAATAATTATTATAAATAAAAATAAAATAAAAAAGGCAGGAATAAAACAATGCGTATTTTTAACAATGAATCAATGTGGGATGCTGAGAACCAACAATGGTACGATACATACAGTATTAATGGGAAAATTGTTGATGAAAAAATATATCATGAACAATTGGAAGTTGAAATGTTAGTCGCAGATGATGAAATGGAATTAGAAGAAGAATCATATCTCTGTAAATGTTGTTCTTGCGATAATGATGATTGTGATGAGTATAATTGCACATGTGGTAAACCTGATTGCTATGAAGATAATGAGGTGGAAGATTATATTGATAATGATTTAGTTATCCAATGTGATTGTCCTGACTGTGTAGAACAAAGGAGAATCGATGCTTTGGAATATGAAGACGAACGTGAATTTTGCACTTGTGAATATTGTACGGAAGAGCGAGAACAGAATGTCATTTCAGAATTTCTTGATATGCTTTTTGATCCAGAAGGTGCTTGCAGGGAATGTGTAATTGAGAAATTCATTGATAGTCTTTATATATTTAAAAATTTTGGAATTAAAGAAACAAAAGAGGATATGAAAGAGTGGTTGGATGATTAATTGATTATGAATAATAAATCCAATAAATTCTAAGTTTTATTTTGGATTTTTATTAAGTTAATTTAATACTTTTACAGTAGATAGAGGGCATCAGTGAGTTGATGCTCTTTCTTGTGTTGTAAAAGTGCAATACAAATTTATGAGTGAAATGAGGTGAAATAAAAATGACAGAACAAAAACAAGAACATAAGGATGAAGAAAGATATGTATTTATATACAATCCTGAACAAGCTTCATTCTATATGGAAAATGGGGTTGCTCCGAAGGCAACGGGCGTTCATCCTAAAACGAAAAGAATCTGGTACAAATTTGGGTTTAACGAAACGTCAAATGTGTATTCGGAATGGTGTGTTAGGGGTAAATAATTTATGAGTGACAAAATAAAAATGAAAGAAGGATGATTAATTAATGGAAAATAATAATAATGATATGTTACAAGTATTTAATAGTGAACAATTTGGTAAATTAAGAATCGCTAAAATAAATGATAAAGATACCTTTAATCTTAGTGATGTTTGTTTTGGACTAGGTTATACAAAATCAGATGGTAGAAAATTATATTTAAGAAAAGATAATATCGAAAATATATGTGAAACACTTGATATTAAAGGTCTGTCACTTGATGACAGAGATGAATTTGACATATTAAAAGATATTGATTTTGAAAATACATACATTACAGAAGATGCTTTTTATGATTTGTGTTTAGAGAGTAAAGCTAAACATGCTAGACCATTCCGCAAATGGGTTACTACAGATGTTCTACCTGCAATTAATAAGCATGGTGCATATATGACTGAAGAAGTAATTGAAAAGACTTTGACTGATCCTGATTTTATTATACAATTAGCTACACAATTAAAAGAAGAGAGAATAAAAAGAATTGCTTCAGAAAATAAAATACAAGAACAAAAATTAATTATAGCAGAACAAAAACCTAAAGTTGAAATGGCAGATAGGTTATTTATTTGTGATGCAGAAGTTAACATTGGAGAAGTAGCAAAACTATTTAATGAGAAAATTAGAAAAGGTAAGTCAATTGGGCGTACTAAATTGTTTGATATTTTAAGAGATGAAGAAGTATTAATGGTTTATGGTTCAGAGAAAAACAATCCTAGACAGAAATATATTGATAATGGATGTTTTGTGTTAAAAACTAGTACATTTGACAATGGATATGGTGGTACAAAATTATCATCTACAACTAAAGTAACACCAAAGGGGATAAATTGGTTGTGGAATTTCTTGATTAAAAAGGGATACATAATTATTGATGATATTTTGGTTAGTGGTGATGATAATTAGATTAAAATAATAAATAATGTTTCCTAAGTTATAAGACGCTTGAGCAATCAGGCGTTTTAAAAATAATAAGTTATGCAAATAAGGTAGTGTCTTACCACTAAAATATTGGGTCATGTCCTACCATGAGAAGGAGAAAATATATGATAACTAAAGAACTATTAAACAAAAACAGAGTATTAACTATGTCAAATAATCGTAAATGTGATTATCTAATTGTAGATGTATCTGCTACAAAAGGAAATAATAGAGATATTACAACTATGATGGCAATTAATAATCAAGGAAATAGAAAAGATATATTAGTTATAAAAACATTTATAGGAAAATCATTTGCAGAGCTTGTAGATGAAGCATATTGGTTGTGCAATGAATTTGGAATACAGATTATTTTAGCAGATAAATCAGGTATGGGGTTAGGATTTATTGAACAATTTAAAATGAATATAAATCCAAATAATGTTTCTGTAAGAGCATTAGATGGAAGAAAAATATATCAAAGCATAGATATTAATGAAATAAAGAAAGATTTACAATTTGGAAATTTGAGATTCTTACAAGCACCAGAATTAGCTATGGTTAGTTATGTAAAACCATTTTTAGGATTATCAAATATTATGGATTTTCATAGAGAAACTAGTGAATTAATTAATGAGATAAATAATCTTGAGATCAAAATGGAGTCAATTGGACAACCACGATTATCTCGTATTGATGAAACCATAGGTAAATCAAGAGTTAATTGTTTATTAGCATTTTATTCATATCCTATGAGTGGCGTGGTTGTTGAAAACAAGGAAGAATTAGATATTAGTTTTAAAGAAAAATATAATGTTACTAAAAGGATTGCACAATATGAAGTAGTTCATGGAACTTTTTATAAATATTTATTCAAATGTATTGAGAATGATGGTATTGAGGTTTTGTTTTATCATAATGGTAAACATAAAATAAAACAATTTCAGAATATTACTCAAGAAGAAAATTTTAGGAAATTGTTTTCTAAGGATATTAAGAGTTTAAGTATTACAAAAGATGGATTAGATATTGTATTTTTCAATGGAAGCTATATTAGATTTGTATCTGGTGGTCAAAATAGTCGTGGACAAAGATATCATTATGCTGTAGTGGATAGTGATTTAGAAAAAGATATTTTTTATAGTGTAATTCTTCCTGCTTCTGTTTTGTTTGAAAGAGATAAAGATAGTATGGGTTTGAAAGATAATTATAATATTGAGACTATTGAGATGTAAATTAGAAAACAAATATAGATAAAGTTTTGTGGGTAAGTCGATAATCCAAGCAGAATGTTTGGATTATTTGTTATTCACAGGAATATGTGGATCAAAGTTGAGAGGTAATTTGGGAGTCATGACCCATCTCTACACGCCTCTCTTCTTCTATTTTTAAGTGTAGAGAACAATAAATGTGTAGAAAGAAGGAATTAGAAGAATGTTAGTTAGTGAGTTTGTAGAAATTAAGTTAAGTGGTGGAAATGCGAAATATTTCGGAAATTTAGGATATAATATTCCTAAAAAACAACATTCTAAAAGGAAAAATATTTTAGTTATTGATTTGGACAAAACTATTTTAATTAAAATCGAAGATTTAAAAAAAGAAAGTCATGTAAATGTATTAATGGGTTGTGACATATGTGGTGCAGAAAGAAATATTCCATACAGGGAATATAATGATTATTATAAAGATAAGCAATATATTTGTAAAGAGTGTGAACACAAATTAAAATTTCAAGAAGGTAAAAAGAAGTTTGAAGAATATAATTATGAATTATTATCTACTATAGATGATTATGAAAATTGTTTTAGTCCGTTAAAATATATTTGTAGAAAACATTATGATAAAGGTATAAAAACTATAACTTTAGCTAAATTGAATCAAAATTCAGGGTGCAAAGAATGTGGAACTGAATTAACAGCGATTAAAACTAGAAAACCATTTGCAGAAACTACAATTATGTTTAAAGATAAAGGTCTTACATTAATTACAAAAGAAGAAGAATATATTAATGGTGATCAATTACTAGAATTTATATGTGATAAACATAAAGATATTGGCGTTCAGTCTATAAGAGCTAGGGCAATATATGACGGTCAAGGATGTAAATATTGTGGAGATGAACGAGCAGTAATAGCACTAAGATTGGATTATAATTTTGTAAAAGATCAATTTGCAGAGAAAAATCTTATCTTATTAGCAGAAGAACATATCCATACTGATATTTTAGTTCCATATATTTGTGCCATACATAATTACGAAATTAAATATATTAGACCACGTGCTATAATTAATGAAAACCAAGGATGTCCTGAGTGTGGACTTGCTAGGCATAGTGGAGAAAATAGTTGGAATTGGAAGGGTGGAATATCCAACTTAACAGATTATATGAGAGGTAAATTAAATAATTGGAAATTTGATTCATTACAGGCTTACAATTTTAAATGTTGCATAACTGGATTAAATGATTCAACTTTAGTTGTACATCATTTACATTCATATACAAAGATTTTAGAAGAAACATTATCTTTATTAAATATAGAATTAAAGGGAGAAATAAATAATTACACAGAACAAGAACTCCAATCTATTGGAGATAAATTTGTAGAATTACATTATTTTAAAGGTTTTGGGAAACCGATTCTTAGTTCTTTGCATAAGATTTTTCATTCACAAATGGGTAATTTAATAATTGATAATGGTGAATTTGAAGAATTTTGTATTAAGTATAAGAATTTTGAGTTCGATTATTTATTAGAAGATAAATATAAATATATCAATGTTTTAAAATAAATTATTGATTTCTATTCGAATTAACTAAAATAGAAATCAATATGGGTATGGTGAGAATAATATAGAACAATTTAATGAATTTAAGGAAGATTATATTAGTGGCAAATATAAAGATTTAGAAGAAGTTGGTTAAACTTCTTCTTTAATTAAGGAGTCAATTAAATATGGTAACTACTCAAAAATCTAAAACAAAGGTAAAAATTAAACGTAATGAAATTACTTGTACTAAATGTGGATTAATTAAATCTATAAATATAAGTAATTTTTTTAAGACAGATAACCCTTTGTATAGTGAATTTTTCCCAACATGTAAAGATTGTATTTATGAATTATATAACGCACATATACAAAATGGTTCTGATATTAGAAATGCTACTATACAGATTTGCGAATTATTAGATAGACCGTACATTGAAGATGTATTTTTTACAACATATGAAAAAGAAAAAGACAGTATTAAAATTTTAGGTTTGTATCTTAAAAATTCATCAATGCAACAGTGGAAAAAACAAGGAATTATAAGATATAAAGATAGTATATTTGCTAAAAACACCTCACAGGGGATGCAATTAGTATTTGAAGATCAAACAAGAATATATAGCGAAGAGTGGAACGGGAGATATACCCAAACAGATATAAATTATCTTAATCAATATCTTACGGGGCTACATTCTGATTTTAAAATTAACACAACGAGTTATAAAGACTATGCAAAGAAAATTTGTTGTGCTAGTTTAGCGGTAAATAAAGCTTATCAAGATATGTTAGATGGTGTAAACGGAGCAGATAAAAAATATAAAGATTTACAATCAACTTTTGATACTCTATCAAAATCTGCTCAATTTAGTGAGAATTCTAGATCAAGTATGAGTGCAGGTATCAATAGTATTTGTCAAGTTGTTGATAAAATTGAAAGTAAAGAGTGGATATATGAAGCAGAAGAATACGAAAAAGATGCTATTGAACATTTATTAGATCAATTTAATAACATCCAGAAATCTTTGTAGGTGATATAATGGCAGTATTTAAAAACTTTAGTAAGAAAAGTAGACATATAAAAGATGGTGATTATGATAATTTAGACAGTAGTTTTAGTTATGATCCAATTATAGGAGAAGGGGAAAATTTAAATGATGAAGAATGGAAGAAATTCATTGCATATTATAGAATTCATATCGACAAATTTTGCATTGAAATTCTATGCTTAAAGCTTCATTTTTTTCAACGATTGATACTAAGAGCAATGGCAAGATATCAATATATAATGCTTATCTGTTGTCGTGGTCTTGGAAAATCTTGGATAGTGGCTTTATTTTTTGTTTGCTCTTGTATTCTTCACAAGGGGTTAAAATGTGGTATAGCTTCAGGGCAAGGACAACAGGCTAGGAACGTAATTATTCAAAAAATTAAAGGAGAATTAGCTAACAATCCAAATATAGCAAGAGAAATAATATTCCCAATTAGTGTTTCTTCGGACAATTGTGTTGTAAATTTTAGAAATGGTAGTGAAATTAGAGCTATCGTATTGGGAAGAAATCAAGGCGACGGAGCTAGAAGTTGGAGATTTCATTATTTGGCAATTGACGAAGCTAGGCTCGTGCCAGATAGTATAATATCAACCATCCTAATACCGATGACAAAAACTAAAAGACCAGTTGCAATTGAACATATGCAACCAGAAAAAGGTAAAGTAATTTTTATATCTTCAGCTTTTTTAAAAACAAGCGATTTGTATAAAAGATTTACTTATTTTGCTGATAAAATGAAAGAAGGTAATAAAAACTATTTTGTATGTGCGTTAGATTATAAAGTTGGAATTGAAGCTATGATATTTGATGCAGAAGATATTGAGGAAGAAAGAAGTAAACCAGACACAACTGAAGAAATTTTTCTTTATGAGTATTGTGGACAGTTCGTAGGTTCTAGTGGTGAAAGTTATTATCCTTATGAAATAACATATCCATGTAGAATATTAGATCAGTGTGAATTAATTCAACCAAAAAAGAGTAAAAGTCAATATGTAATTGTACATGACGTTGCTTTATCTAATGCTAAAAACTCTGATAATGCATGTACCCATGTGATTAAACTTAAAGAAAAGGCTAATGGTACATATTTTAAAGACGTTGTTTATACAAAAACTCATAATGGGGCAACTCTTCCAGAACAAAGAGATTTCTTAAGAGAATTATATCATCTTAAATTTCCTAATGCAATAAAAATAATTATTGATATGCGTGGAAACGGAGAACCTTTGCCTTCACTTTTTTATGAAGCTTGGGAATATAGAGATGAAAAAACAAAAGAAACGATTGAATTTCCCCCATTAGTTTTAGATGATGATGATAAAGGTAGAGAAATAAAAAATTCTCTACCTATAATTAGAGGGATCACAGCAACTCAAAGTAGCAATAATACAATGTATACTTATCTTAAAGCGTCTTTTGAGAATAATTCTTTAAGATTATTAAAACATTCTACAGAGGTAGACGAAGAATACAAAAATGATCAAATAACAGTTGAAGAATATTCTATGTTTGTTCAGACAGATTTATTGATTCAGGAGTTATCTAATATCAAACAAATTTTAAGTGGCAATAATAATATAATTTATGATCGTATTGTAAAAACCCATAAACGTGATAGAGCAACAAGTTTGGCTTATGGTTTGTCAGTAATTAATGAAATGGAAGAATATAATAGAAAAAATCAAACAGATGATGATTACGATTTCGTATTTACTTATTCATAAATAATATTTATAAAGAAAGGAGGTTTCTTCTTGGAGGAATATAATAATATATTGCCACTTAAACTTGAAACTTCTCATGCAGTTGAATTGAATTCAATGTCTTTAACCACATATATGTTTCAAGAAGCATTAACGACTGGCATCTCACTTGAACAGCTAAAACTTTATTGTAAATATCCAATGAGATATAATATGCAATTACGTAAATTAAGTAGAGAAATGTATGGAATGAATGGAATTATGTCGAATACAACAGATTATTATGTATCTATTGCGTCATTAGATAAAATTACAACATGCTATGATAATACAACTCAAAATCAAAAAAGAAGAAAACTATATAATTTAATGACTGATAAGATTAATCATAAATTAACTTCTAGAGATATTTTACTTAGACTTTGTATAGATGGAATGTATGTAGGATTTATGAGAAATTCCAAAGCATCTAATAAAGACGCAGTAATTCAACAAGGATTAGTTGACAGTATGCAGATTCTTGAAGGATTGTCTATGGATGATTCTATGATGATTCAACCATTAAATTTAGATTATTGTAGAATATTGGGTTTTCAAAATAATGATTATGTCGTTGGGTTTGATATGATTTATTTTAATGCTTTTGTTGGTAATGATTTATTAGGTGAAATTAAAAACTTTCCACCTGAATTTGTAAAGGCATATTTAGATTATAAAAAAGATGGTAGTAAAAGATGGTTTAAATTAGATCAATCTAAAACTGTTGTTTTAAAAATAAAGAGTAATATTGATGAACCATTCGGTAGAGGGTTGGCTGTTGCTGCTTTGTCAGATATGTTTTTCTCTGATCAATATACTGATAGTCAAAGAGCAAATATTATTGAAAATGCTGGAACCATAAGGTGGCTCAAGCAACCAAGTGGTGAAAAACAAGGAACTTGTGCATTAAATAAAGATGCACAGCAAAATCAATATGATAATTTTAAGAATGCAGTTTCATCTAATTCATCTGGAAGTGATAGAAGAATTGGAAAGACCACTACTTTAGTTTTAGCTCCTGGGACTGAAGTTGGAAAACTTGAAACGAATACTAATGATACAATAAATACTTTAACAGATGAAAATATGAAAAGAATTTCAACTGATTTAGGATTTGCTTCTGGAGCATTAAATGGTGAAGGGAATGCTACATATAGTAGTTTGCAAGTTAATATCGACCTAGTATTGACACAAATTTATCAATGGTTAGAACAAATTTCATGGCAATATACTAAAGTATTTAATAATCTAATTAATTCTAAAGGCAAAGATATAATTAAATTTATATATTTAAAAACATCTTCATTGAATAAGAAAAATGAATATGATATTGCCAAAGAAATGTTTACGTTAGCAAGTGGAAGTAGATTATGGTTGTATGCTGTTGGTAGTGGCGATATAGATACATATATGTCATTAATGGAATATGAGAAGGTAATGGATATGGATGCCCTCTATCCTCCCCATTTAACTAGTTTTACATCAAATAATGAAACTGGAGATAAAGGTGGAGCACCAACCAAAGACTCTAATAATCCAAACACTTTAGCGTCTAAGTCAGCTAATACTAATAAGACACCTAAACCATCAACAAAATAAATAATTTTATCATTTTAAGGAGGTGAGAAGTAGAAAAATGAATCACATTATTGAATTATCGTCTGAACAAGTTGCTAATCGTAGAGAAATAAAATTTGTAGTAAGCGAATTAGAAGTAGAAAATGGGAATGGATGCATTTTTACAGAACAATATGTTAATGACAACATTGAATCTGCTAGAAATATGTTATTATATGCAACTTTTGCAGATATAGATAAAAGTCAATATACAGATCATGGTGAGCAAAAAACAGATGATGGAGAATATATATTTCCTGATACATCTATAGTAGGCGTTACTACTAATGCTTATGTTTCTAATTTAACTATTGATGAAATTAAAGGGAAGTATCTTATTGCAGAAGGATATCTTCAAGAAGATAAAGTTCCTAATTTTATTGCCCAACTTAAAGAAGAATTAGATTTAGGAGTAAATCCCAAAACTAGTGTTGAAATTCATGCAAAAAAAGGCAATGATAGTATAATTTATGAATCAGGAAAATGGACTGCCACCAATCGTAAACCTTGTGTGTTCGATTTTAACGGGAGTGCCTTTGTAATAAATCCATCTGATAAGAATGCAATATTATTAGAACTTAATGCTCAAACAGAACCATCTGATAATACAAGTCAAGTAAATCAAGTTATAGAAGAAGTAATTCCAATAGAACAAAACACTATCATAGAAGATGAGGTGAAAGAAGAATTGAGTAAACAAGTAAAAGAAAAAGTAATTGTAAAAAGTAAGGTTTTTGAACTTAATGAATTATCATACGATGACATAGCTACGATTGTTTGTAGGGCTTTTAATGCAACAATGAATATAAGAGAACCAGAAGACTACAAATATTACTATCCATATAAATTTTATCCACAAAGCCAAACTGTAATAATGACCGACTATGGTACGCCTCAAAATTATTATAAAACATCATACAATGTTACCAACAATGATGTCACCATCGGAGATATCGTGGAAGTAGAGCAAGCATGGACTCCTCTCAATGATGAACCTTCTATAGAAGTTAATTCATCATTGATTAAGGATATATTATCAAAAAAGAAAGACAAAGGAGGAAAAGAAAAAATGGATGAAAAACAAATTGCTGAAATCAATGCAAAATTAGATGATTTAACAGCAAGACTAACTGACTCAGATTCTAAAATTGTAGAATCAAATACTAAAATTGATGAATTGAATTCTACTGTTACTGAATTAAATAGTACGATAGTTGAAGCAAATAAAACAATCGAAGCAAAAGCTACCGAACTTAATTCTATGACTGAAGAGTTAAATTCTTTAAAGGCGTTTAAGGAAGCAAAAGACATCGAAGCACAAGAGGCAGAAGCACAAGCAAGAATAGCAGAAATAAATACATATTTTGAAGTAGAAATTAAGAAAAATGGGTTTAGTGAGGTCGAACTTAATACTCTAAAAACTGAATATGTAGAAAAGAATGACATGGAGGGACTTAAAGCAAAAGAAGCAGAATTGTGTGTCAAAAGAGTCAAGGAATTAAATTCTTTAAAAACTAACGTGGAAAATGTAGAGTTGAATTCTAAACAAGATAATAATGATTTATTTATGGCAATCCATAACACTGAGAAGTCCGAAGAAGATATTTCGGATTTATTTTAATTTAACAAAAAATAAGAAATAGGAGGAATTAATAATGAGTTTATTTAAATTTGGAACCATTGCCGCAGTCATGAACACAGTTAATAACCCTAGAGTCCAAGCTACTGCCGCAACAAAAAATGGTTATGTTTTTAAAATCACAGATAATTATACTTCTGGTGGAAGTAAATCTAAAGTAGTTATTGTAGTAGGATCTGACACTATTGCAGATGGAGTAGTACAATTTAATATTGGTGGTCAAAATATTTATACCACTATTGTAGCATTAACACAAGATACTGATGCAAAAGTTGCTGCATTAATAAAAACTAATTGCGATGCAGTTTTACTTGGATTGGGATATACAGTAGCAATTGACACAGCAACACTTACAATTACTGCACCAGCAGTTGGATCTTCTACCTCAGTTGTTCTTTTAGATAATATCAGTGTGGCAGATACTACCATTACTTTCGCACCTACTTATACTGCTGGAACTGATGCTACAGCTTATAATGAAGCAGCAGTACCTTCTGCCAATGATGCTGGTGCAAAAGCTGATAAACTTTATGTAGCAATGAATATCATTGATACACCTGAATTGTGGAATCAAGCAGATTTTGTCATTCCTGCTGGAAGTTATATTAGAGCCTTTAATCTTAATAATTTGGTAGGATATCCTGTTGAATTGTCAAGTGACTTAGTAACAACTGCTTATGGTAGTGTTGCTGTTGGAGAATTTTTAGTTCCTGTTCCTGCTGGAGCAAATGCAATGATGTGGAAAAAAGCAACTGATACTGGATATGCTTGTGTATTAAAAGTGATAGAGAAAACTACTTTTGGTGGAACTGGATTCTACTGTAAAATTACAAATAACTAATAAATAATATTTAGAAGGAGGATTAATAATAATGAGTAATACTTTAGGATTAGAAAATTTTAGACCAAGTGTTGAATTGAATAGCGTTCAACCTGAACATAAATATACAGAAAAGTCGCCTATTGTTGAGATTTTTAGTGCAATGGTTAAAGGTGAAGATACGGGTAGATTTGGTGAAAAAGCTAATAAAGCGAATGCTTTTATTAAGAAATTGGGTGCAGATGCTTTAGCAGGTGATGGCAGAGCAAAAGTGGAGTTAAATACAATTGTTGCACAATATATTAATGCACCATTGCTTAAGAGATTGAACCTTTTTGATTTTATGGGTGAAACACAAACTGTAGGATATGCAGATCGTCTATTATTCAAAATATATAAATTACAAGGAAAGATGTCTAATTTTGCTGCTAATCAAGGTGATGTTCCATTTGCAAAATCCACATGGAGTTATCGTGAATTATCTACCAAAACAATCAGTGGAGGTATGAGCGTTAACTATAGGGAAATTGCTACTAATAACCTTGACGGGACAGGTGTCATGGCTGAACAAACCATTACAGATATGACAAACAAAATGTTTTATGATGTAATTAATTCACTTTATGGCGGAGTTAAAAATTCAACAGGAGTAAAGCACTTTATTGAAGCAGCAGGAATTACAAAAGCATCAGTTCAAGATATGATTACAAAAGTCCGAAGATGGGGTAAATTAGGAATTTTGGGGGACTATTCTGTAATTTCACAACTCAATTTGATGACTGGTTTTAATACTGATACGGCAGGAGTTTTAGCAAAACAATTTTCACCTGCTATACTTGATGAGATTATGAAAACTGGTTTGCTTACTACATTTATGGGTACTCCAATTGTTGAGCTTCCAAATGCATATCAGTTAACAAAGTTAAATAGTGCAGGAGACAACTATTCTTTATACCTTCCTGAAGGATTGATGTTTTTCTTGGTAGCAGGAGAAATGTCTCCTTTGAAAATAGGTATGAGGGGAGGTATTACATCTGCTACTGGGTTTGACGTAATTTCAGGCGAAAATATGACACGATTCGACATGGAATTTGGTTCAAAATTTATAGAAGAATATGGAGCTATGATGGGTTTAATCTCTGATAGTAATTTCCCTATCCCTACAGGTCTGTAGTATTTTGTTAATAACTAAACTAAAATAATTTTATCATATACTTTAATATTGTAGATTTTAGAGGATAGGTGGGAGTAATTAACCCATTGACAAGAATAATTAATCAACCATTATTCTTCCTCTATTTAATATTTTATATTTATGGTTGATATATTGTTTAAGAAAGGGTTGATAGCAATAGAAACTAAAAAATGTTCTCAATGTGAAAAATCTTATCCTTTGGATATTGAATATTTTGCATTGAGACAAGGAAGCAAAGATGGTTTTAGAGGAACGTGTAGGAAATGTCAAAATATAAATACTGATATATTGAGATATAAAAATAAATATGGAATTAACTTGATAAACGGTATTTCTGATTATGATGTAATCCAGTGGTATAAGTGGACTACTATTGAAAAAACTTCTAATGGAAAATTAATAAACAGAATACCATATGAATTTCAGAACGAGATACAATACATTAAAATATGGAAATACGTAATTTTAGATATCCTTAAATACGATAATAAGGAAAAGTTATTACACTTTAATAGTGATCAAATTAAACATTACTCTATCTCTTTTGGTTCATCAATGCGAAATAATAAATCATACACATGTTACGAAATTATTAGTTTATGTTTTCCGCAATTTGATATCAGAGAATGGGAAATGCAAAATACGACTCCTCATTATTTTAAAGACAAGCAAAATGTTTATTATGCGTTAGAATGGATGTTTAATAAAAATAATTATACAATAGAAGATGTAAAAAGTTGTAAAGTAAACAGACTTACATTAGTTGAAAACAACTTATATGTCATAACTGAACTATATAACAAAAATATAACAGATTTATACATATGGTTCTGTCAAAAATATTTTTCTATCGCCTTAAGTTATAGTGATTTTAGGGTAAAACCGATAGGATATTGGAATAGCAAAGATAATTGTGATTTAGAATTAAAGAGGTATGTAAAGAGTTTATTTGATCAAGAATTAATTAATGAAGTTAACTTTAAAAATTCATTAGCAAAGTTTTTTAATGCGAAGTGGTTGTATCTAAATGGGTATACTTATTTAGTTAATGCCAATTATAAAAATTATAATACTGCTGTGTTTTACGATTGGTTAAATGAATTATATCCTGAATGGGATTTAAAACCATCTGATTTTAAACTATTTATAGGAATCGACGGAAAATCAATATTGGATAGTGCCGAAGAAAAATTTGTTTTTGATTATATTTATCATGATTTCTTTATTAATTCAATTAAATCTATTGGAACAAAACGTAACAAAAAATATATGTTCATAGATGAAGATCGGAAATATTATCCTGATTTTGTGATTGAATATTACAATGGAAAGTTATTAAATAAACCTATTATAATTGAATATTATGGACTATATAATGATAAGTCTGTATTTGGTTATTATAAGGAATATAAAGATAAAACAATCAAAAAAGATTTATATTTTAAAAACAATCCAGATATAAATTATATAGGTATTTTTCCAAAGAGTTTAAAATGTAACTTATCTGATATAAAAGATGAGTTATTTTTATTTTTAGCATCTTAAATCAAAAAATTAAAAGGAATAAATGGAGGAATAAGTAATGGCGGTAAAATCAACAGAAACAAAGGAACAAATTAATACAGAAAATCAACCAAATACAGAAATCCAGTCTCCTTCTCAAACAACAACTCAATCATCTCAACAACACACCTATACTCCCCCACTCATGGATTCATATTCAAGTTTACAAAATCTTGCTGATAATGATATTTACTTTTCTTTAGTCCAAGGTGGTGACTTATCAATAAAAGCAAATGGATACTTAGACCTACTAAATCGTGATATTGTTTCACTTCGCAACAATTCAAACATCTTCTTTGTAGGAACAGGAAATGGAGCGAATGCTAGAATCTACATTCAAAATCCTGATCTTCGTATCTATGTTGGTTTTGATTCAGCAGATGGAAAAGTAAAACAACAAGTCTTAACCGACGAATTATGCCAAGAAATACTTGATTCAAAAAGTCAAAAACAATTCGAAAAACTTGTTAACGAAAAAGTTGTTTCTTACCATGAGAGAGTAAGAATTATGAACTATGCTAAAAAAGTTAAACTTGATAGTTTTGAGAAGATTACTTTTCTTGAAGAACATTCTGGCAAAAAATTTAAAGAAATTTAAGGGGGTTAAAATATGTCTACCCCTACAACGCTACAAGAAATGCTATTAGAAAAAGGCTGTATTTTAATAAAAGAATATATACAAAAATACGAAGGTAAACGAAATAGATCAATGATTCATTATAAATGTAAATGTGGTAAAAATGATACAAAAAGATTAGACAAGTATTTAAAAAGTCCAGGTTATTGTTCTGAGTGTAATATAATAATTAGTCGCGAAAAAATCAAACACCCTTTTGATGATGTAATAAAATGTTTTGATGATAATAATTGCGAATTATTAAGTACAAAAGAAGATTATATAACCTCTAGAAGTTTATTAAAATTTAGATGTTCTTGTGGAAATATTGATTATATTTCTTATTCTCAATTTAAAAGTGGCAGTAGATGTAAAATTTGTAAAACAGAACTAACTAAAAATACAAATATAAAAAGATATGGTGTTGAGTATCCAATTCAATTAGAAGAATTCAAAGCAAAACAAAGAAACACTATGTATAAAAATAATTCAGCACCATCATCAAAACAGCAAAATCATATAAATGATATTTTAAATGGTGAGTTAAATTATCCTGTTGGGCACTGTTCATTAGACATTGCATTTCCCAATGAAAAAATATACATAGAATATGATGGTTCTGGGCATGAATTGCAAGTTGTATTCAAATCAATTACAAAAGATGAATATATAAATAAAGAGAGGAAAAGAAAATATTTTTTAAAAAAAAATGGATGGCAAGAAATTAAAATAATTTCTAGAAAAGATAAACTTACCTCTGACCATATGCTTATTAATATGATTGATTTTGCTAAAGAATATTTATTAACAGGACATTCATGGATAACATTTGATATTGATAATGGCACTGTTTCTTATGCTAATTTCATTGGAGAATATAATTTCGGTTTATTATTTAATACAATACATTCTTTAAGAAAAGACTTGCTTGGAGGTGTTGCAATTTGAGTACAACACTACAAACGGTGTATAATTTATTTTTGTCTAAAGCAGATGAAGATTTTACTGGAAAAGAATCATTGATTTTTCAATGGTTAAATTCAGCAATATCTAAATGCAAAAAATACGTAAGAAATTCTTTAGATTATACATTGGATACTCCTATAGCTCCAGTCATCGTGTCCTATGATGGAAGTTTTATAAATATTCTTGACGATGATGAAATAGAACTAATTGCAACACAAATGCTTTATGAAAATTATAATAAAAAAGAATCGTATTTGGTTTCATTGAAGACACGTATAGGAACAAAAGATTTTAATTCTCTTCCAAGTAAAAAACAAGAATTAGATGGTATTCAAAATTCTAAGAATTTACTAAAAGAAGATATTAAAGAATTGCAACAAGAATTTAATACGTATAAGTATTCTTGAGGAAGTGATTAATTGAAGAATCAAATAATAATAAAAAATTCATTAGGAGAAATGGATATTAATTTTTGGGCAGAGAAAGAGTATCGAAGAGTTGTATTAATAATGAAACTTATAGAAGAAACTTTTTCTGTTGATCTTAATAAATATCCAGAATTAAGAAAATCAATTCTTGATACAGGAAACTTTATACGTAGACTTCCTTCAACTATTTCAGAAATTATTGAAGTAAAAGATGATAGAAGTGATATTAAATGAATCTTCATCAAGACTGGATGACTGATAGTAGTTTATTCGGAGATGACTATGCCAAGAATGTACAACTTAAACAAGCAAAAGATAGATATGATATTCAAAGATATCAATCTAACGAAGGAAAAAGTGTAATAATCGACAACACCACAACACAAGTAATAATTCAATCACATTTAAACCCATTAAATGAGGGGAAATATGATAAGAAAATTCATATGCCAATTGAAACAGTTGTCAATACTGGATCAATAGTTGAATGGGAAAATAATAAGTGGATTATAGTTAGTAATATTGATAATATACAAGCATATAAAACTGCTAGTATGATTAAATGTAACAATACATTCACATTCTACGACTCAACATCAACTCTCCACACAATCCCTTGCATAATTTCAAAAGGATTAATTTCCCTAGATGAACAAAAAATAATATCAACATTAGATTCAGAAATTGCAGTACAAATAAGTAATACATCAATTACTAGACAAATTCCAATGAATAACACCTTCAAAATTGGATTGAGGAATTATACCATAACTGACATCAATGATATTACAATTCCTGGTTTGCTCTTGCTAAAAATGGTGTATAGCGAAGTATCACAGGAAACACATACTTTTGTAATTACTATCTTAAATGGATTAAATTTGAGCATTCAAGAAGATAATACACTTCAATTAAATGTAAATGTTACGGATAATGGTGTTTTATTGGTAAATCCAACAATTTCATATTTGAGTAGTGATAATTTAATTTGTACTGTTAATTCAAGTGGATTAGTTACAAGTGTTGGAATTGGTAGTTGTACAATTAGTGCAAGTGCAAATGGAGCTAGTGAAGATATTGTGATTGAAGTTATTGCTGAAGAACAGAGTTATTTAACTTTGGAAATTAGTGGTAGTACATCAATAATTAAGACGTATACTAAAGAATATTTATCAATATTCAAAAATAATGGTTTGCCTATAGTTAAAGAATCATCTTTCTGGTTAACAGGAATTGATAATTTGCCAACTACATTAGCAATTATTACATCGCAAAATTCAGTTAATAATACTTGTGAAATTAAGGGAAATAATTTAGGTAGTGTAAAACTATGGTGTAAAAGCACAGATGAAGAAATTGTTAGTCAAGATGGAATGGTTATTCAGATTAAGAGTTTGTTTTAGTTAGATTGTAATTTAGAAGGTTGTGATAAATTTGTCGATAAATAATGAATTAATTAAATTAGATGGCATTCAAAACTTACTATCAAATATAGGTAATAAAATAATTGAGAACAAAACACTAATGAAATGTTTGCAGTATGATTCAGCAGATGCTTTATCACAACCTGAAATTACAATAGAACAAATTATAGATATGGTTGGCAAAGGATCTGATCCTGTAAATCAGCAAAAACTTTTCAAGATGCCATTTTATGATTCAGTTGTTTCTGATCCTCGTACAGAGATTAGATTTTTCATTCCTATATTTGAACCAAATAACATATATTTAACAAATGTAGATATATGTTTTCAAATTGTAATTCATAATGCAAGATGGGATTTAGATGATAATTACATTAAACCTCTAGTCATGGTTAATGAAATATTAAAAGATTTTAATGGTCAAGACTTGGGTGGTATAGGTGTTTTGCAATTGAAGTCATCAATTAAGGTTGCAAATTGGAATAATTCATTTTCAGGATATTTCTTTTATTTAA
>Ga0209728_1000527_pt1 | contig 30159 bp, 29 predicted proteins | sample RifGroD1_FD_183997 | JGI IMG/M metagenome (GOLD analysis project Ga0209728, IMG submission 183997) | Groundwater microbial communities from Rifle, Colorado, USA - Groundwater D1 (SPAdes) (version 2) | ecosystem: Environmental > Aquatic > Deep subsurface > Groundwater | place: Rifle, Colorado... | reverse complement strand
AGGACCGACAGGTGTCGGCAAGACTGAAACCGCCAAAGCACTGGCGGCGGAGATGTTTGGAGATGAAAAATCCCTAATTAGGATCGACATGACAGAATATGCAGAAAGTCATTCGGTCGCCCGTCTAATTGGTGCTCCACCTGGATATGTAGGATTCGAAGAAGGAGGTCAATTGACCGAGGCTGTCAGGAGAAGGCCTTACTCAGTTGTACTTTTTGATGAAATCGAGAAAGCCCACCCTCAAATTTTCTCAGTCTTTCTTCAAATCCTCGACGATGGCAGACTCACGGACGGAAAGGGGAGGACGGTTAACTTTAAGAACACGGTCATTATCATGACCAGCAACCTGGGGTCCGAATTCATGACTGATGAGTCACTCTCAAAAGAGGACATCGAAGCTAAGGTTCACGAGATCCTTCGTAGCAACTTCAGGCCGGAATTAATCAATAGGATAGATCAAATAATTACCTTTGACAGATTGGATAAGGGTCAAATAAGTAAAATTGTTGATCTCAGGCTCCGAGAGTTATCGGACAGACTGGCCAATAAAGGATATGAGATCGATTTTGACAATAATGCCCGAAACTACATCAGCTCATACGGATATGACCCTGTGTTCGGCGCAAGACCGGTAAATAGGGTGATCCAGAATAAGATAGAGGACGAGCTTGCCCTTCAGATCATCGAGGGAAAGGTAAAACCAGAAAAAAAAATCAAGGTCACGTTCGAATCAGGCTCAATGCTGATCAAATAAAAAACCCGGACTTTCATCCGGGTTACTAACAATAAAATTGGTCAGAAGACCAATGCGAGCACTAGAGAAGACCTTGCATGAATGACTTTACCGCCTTCTCTGTTTGATTATCCGGAAGGGGTTCAAGAATATTGTAAATCTGGACTAGTAAAGCATCGACCCGGGGTTCTTCACCAGCTTTCCAGATCATCAAGAGATCGAACACCCTACCAACAGCAAGATAGATATCAAGTACCCTGGTATCACTTTTATGCAGAGTATAGTCGTACCCACCTGCACTGAAGGTATATGTCTTTTTCGCAACCATAATGTCCATAGTCTCAAGATTGGCCTGAAGCATACTCAGAACTTTCTCCAAGATTAATATCTGCTCATCGACAGTCGCAACAATATCAGTCATGGCTTTCTCCATTTACGAATGATTTAAACGGGCGTGCACCCAACCGGGCGATTTCACCCTATATTATACACCGCCTGTCAAAGCTGTCTCATCCTCTCAAGAATAGGGATAAGTGCTTCTGCTAAGTACTTAACACGGTGGCTTGTTTCCACTTGAATTGGAAGCTGAGAGTGAGGAACGTTTTGGCCAGGTATCGCCTTCACTCGACTCATCGTGTTTTGCCCCTGGATCAGGGTCAGGTTGTCGGGATTCCCAAGATAAACAAATGGGACTTCTGCTTGTGCTGTCAACATTTCTCCATCTGGCAATAAGATCAATGCGTATGCGTATGTGTAATTCATGGGATCACCCCTTTTAATGTGTTTACCCGCCAAAATTTCTGCTGCAATTCTTTTTGATTCAGTTGTCTCAATATTGAGGGTGGGAAGTATTGTTGCAACATCGTTTGCCAAAACACAATGATATTTGAGCCGATCTTTCTGGCTAAGCTTAGATACACAAATCAAAGCTTTCTGCTTTGCCCGGTCAAGCACTCCGCCTGTCTCGGGCTCGTCATTAACTATATTCAAATCATTTAAACTCAAAAAACTATCAGGATTAATTCCAAGGGATATGAGTATGTGGATAGTTTGCTGAAACTTATCCATATTCCCTGTCGCGATAACGATGGGCTTCATGTGGATTCATTTTATCTGACAAAACACCACAAAGAACGTGTGGTTCAAAAACTGAATATTTGTTACAATATTCACATGTCGGTAATTATCAGGTCAGCCCAACAAGAAGTGCCAAGGGGTTAGTGTGTCTATAAGACAAGATACTAACCCGCAAGCAAGCGGGTTTTTTGTTGTTAATTACCAAATGCAAATGATAAACCTAAAGATTACTAAGCTCCAAAAACACTACAACCAGCCACTACTGGACGATGTGACCTTGACTCACTCGGGAAAGGGTGTGATTGCTCTGATAGGGGACAACGGCTCTGGGAAATCAACCTTGCTAAAAATGTTGGCTGGTCTCGAAGAGCAGGAGGGGGGAAAGATCGAATGGTCGTGGACTCCTCGTATCGGTTACCTCACCCAGGAAATCGATTCGCTCCCTACCCTATCCGGCGGGCAGAAAAAGATTGCGCTTCTTTCCGACCTCATCTATTCCAATATTTATGACGTACTTCTTTTAGATGAGCCTGATAATCATCTCGATCTGGAAAATAAAGACTGGCTTGCTAAAGCAATCATGTCATTCAACGGTCTGATTATCATGATCAGTCATGATAGGCATCTTCTTAAAAAAGTAACAACACACACATGGTTGGTCGAAGATCGGGAGATCCGCACTTATCCCTTTGGATACGAAAAGTTTGTCCGCGCTTATGAAGAGGAAAAGGAATCACTGGCACACCTTTTTCATGTTCAGCAAAAAGAACATGCTCGTCTCAAGGAATTGGTCGAGGTATTTCGCTCCAGAGCGGCAAGTGGACCAAAGGCCGCTAGGTATTTCCATGCCCTTGAAAAGCGCCTCGCTCGTTTTGAGTTAGGCATGGTTAAGGATCCTAAAATAAAAGATGCCACTATCTCACTTCAATCAAAAATTACCGGTAAGCAAATAAAAAATAAGTTGGCCATCAATGTAAGGGGGTTGAGTTTTTCATATCCAGACAACCCGGTGTTTGAAGATGCGGAACTTTTTGTAGAAGTCAAAGAGAAGGTTGCCCTGCTCTCGCCTAACGGATCCGGAAAATCCACGCTTATAAAATTGATTTTAGGTGAACTAACTCCTGATTCCGGCACGGCCAAGGTTGGGGAAAACCTAAAGGTCGGATATTATTCTCAGGAACACCTGGAGACACTCCCCAAAGACTCAACTCCTCTCCGGTGTATGACTGCTAAGTTTCCCCTTAGGGATTACGAAGCACTGGAAGTACTCAAGAAGTTTTATTTTTCCAAGCAACTATCGGTCTCGAAGATCTGGACACTGTCAGGAGGACAAAAGTCCAGACTACAGCTCGCCCTCTTCTTGTATTCCAATCCAGACGTCCTGATTCTTGATGAACCCACCAACCATCTTGATCTAAAAACCGTTTCGGCTCTAGAAAAGTTCCTTCTCGAGTATGAAGGGGCGATTCTGCTCATATCTCACGATAGGGAACTGCTTCAGAATATCGCCGATATCACTTATGAAATAAAAAATAGGAAAATAAATTTGGTACCTGAAGACTCACTATATTAATAATAAGTTGGTAAAATCAACTCAAATGCACAAAGCATCAGCCATAACCAGCGACGATGTCATCAAAATTGCCAAGCTGGCAAATCTAAGAGTTCCGGATACACAAGTGCAAAAATTTGCCGATCAATTCACCCAAACTGTAGACGTAGTTAATCAGTTGAATGAGATTGACACTCAGGGAATTCCTGAGACATATCAGGTTAATAACCTGGTCAACATGTCCAGGGAAGATATCGCCGACACCTCGAGGACTTTTACCCAGGAACAAGCTCTATCCCAGGCTAAGCGAACCCATGAAGGATTTTTTGTCGTACCCCGTGTTATTGATTCATCCGAAGAACTATGAAAGAACTCCACACACTCAGCATTGACGAGGTCCATGATGGTTTAAAAAGCGGAGAGTTTACTTGCACGCAACTGGTACAGCACTTTCTCAACCGCATCGAAAAATATAATCCAAAATTGAACATTTACCTCAGCCTCAACCCTCACGTCCTGGAAGAAGCGGCTCTAGTCGACAAAGAAATTTCCGAAAAGGGGATTAACCGTCCACTTCTGGGAATTCCGGTCGCAGTAAAAGACAACTTTCTCATTCCGGGAATGCCGACCACTGCCAGCTCACATATTCTCGAAGGCTTCATGCCCCAATATGAATCCACCGTTACCAAAAAACTCAAGCAGGCAGGAGCGGTTATTCTGGGGAAAACCAATATGGATGCCTTTGCTCATGGCTCCAGTACCGAAACTAGTGATTATGGACCGACACTGAATCCTTGGAACCCTGAACATCTTCCCGGCGGCTCGTCCGGAGGTTCGGCGGCCGCCATCGCGGCTCAACTGGCCACAGTCAGCATCGGCTCGGAAACCGCCGGCTCCATCCGTCAACCTTCCGCCTGGTGTGGCACCACTGGTTTCAAACCCACCTATGGACGGGTAAGTCGTTACGGAGTTGTCGCAATGGGGAGTTCGCTTGACTCACCCGGACCCATTGGCAGATCGGTACGTGATTGCGCTCTGGTGACCAACGTCATTTCTGGCCAGGATCAATACGATGCCACTACCTCACCCAAGGAGGTTGAGGAATACACTAAAGACCTGGGCAAGGATACGCTCAAGGGAATGAAGATCGCCCTCATTAAGGAATACCTCTTACCAGACCTCAGACAAGATGTTAAGGAAGCCATGCTTAACGCTGCTAATAAACTCAGAGAACTTGGTGCTGTTGTCGACGAAGTCTCCCTCATGGATCCGAAATACGCCATCGGTGTCTACACTGTAATCCAGAGATCGGAAGTCAGCTCCAACCTTGCCCGATACGATGGCATCCGTTTTGGTCACGAAAGAGACCGCTTTAATGATGAAAATAAACGACGTATTATGCTCGGTACATACACTCTCTCAGCCGGATACTACGATGCCTACTACAAAAAGGCTCAGGCGGTCCGCACCAAGATCATCAACGAATTAGACAAAATATTTAAAAACTACGACGCCTGTATTGGCCTTGTTTCACCAGGACCGGCATTAAAAGTCGGCGCCAGCAAAAATCAACCTATGTTCGGTGAAATGGAAGATGTATTGGTCGAGCAGAGTTCGATTGCCGGTCTTACCTCAACCGGGGTTCCCTGTGGATTTGTTGACGGACTACCCTTAGGACTACAGATTACCTGCGCTCAGTTCAACGAAGCTAAGGCGCTCTCGATTGCCGACTGTTACCAAAGGAATACTAACTTTCAGTTATTTCCCAACCTTGAAGAAAACCTATGAAATACTCACCCCTCATCGGTCTTGAAGTCCATGCAGAGCTTAACACCGCCTCAAAAATGTTTTGTTCTTGCCCGGCAGATCATTTTGGCAAAACTCCTAACTCTCAGACATGTCCTGTTTGCTTGGGACTGCCCGGCGCTCTTCCCATTCCCAATAAAAAGGCCATCGAAAGCTGCATTAAGATTGGCTTGGCTCTTAACTGCTTAATAAACAGATTAAGTAAGTTCGATCGCAAGCAATATTTTTACCCTGATCTCCCCAAAGGTTACCAAATCAGTCAGTACGACCAACCATTTTGCTCGGAAGGATCCATTGCCCTCGAATCCGGAAAAATCATTGGCATTGAAAGGGTTCATCAGGAAGAAGATACTGGGAAACTCCAACACACCGTATTAAACGGAGAGAAAGTATCCCTTGTTGATTACAACCGTTCCGGGGTCCCTCTGGTAGAGATCGTCTCCAAACCGGATATGGAATCGAGTAACGAGGCCAAAGAGTTCCTGAAAAAGATCCATGAACTTGTCAGGGCTTTAGATGTTTCCAACGCCGATATGGAAAAAGGCGAGATGCGCCTTGAACCAACGGTCAATGTCAGAATAGAGAAAAATGATGGCTCAATCCATTACACACCACTGGTAGAAGTAAAGAACATTAACTCCTTCAGTTTTGCCTCTTCGGCCATAGATTTTGAAATCAAAAGACAAATTGAAGAATTCGAAAAGACCGGGATTGAAAAAAGTGATACCAACAAAACTACCCGCGGATATGACTCGGTTAAGAAAATTACTTTTCTTCAACGCACTAAGGAAGAAGCGAAAGACTACCGCTATTTCCCGGAACCCGATATTCCCCCTTTCATTCTCGAAGAAGACTATATTTCGAAGATACGTCAGGAACTACCTCTTCTGCCGGACCAGGAGATCTCCGCTCTTGTCGCCGAAGGCGTAGAGCTCAAGTATGCCAAGATCCTTTATGCCAACAAAGTTTCGCTTCTTGCCTACAACCGCCACAAGGAAGAATCTGGAATCGATAAATCCAGACTTGCTAGCCTCATTGCCAACAAAAAGATTGATATTAGTCTAGATATTGCTTCTCAATATAATAAATTAGGCCAAGTGGGTGTTACCGATAAAACTGAACTGGAGGCTTTAGTTAGGAAGATCCTTGACGCCAATCCGGAAGTAGTTCAGGAATACAAGAAAGGCAAGACCAACGTGGCAGGGTTCTTTGTCGGTCAGGCAATGAAAGAGACTCAAGGAAAGGCTGACCCCAAAACACTAAATAGCGTGGTACTTGAAATCTTGAACCACTAGCCCCAAGATAGGTAAGCGATGCCCAACTTTACTCACCTCCATGTCCACACTGAATTCTCTCTCTTAGATGGGTTAAGCAAAAGCGCCAAGCTAATTGCCAAGACAAAAGAATTTGGGCAAACACATCTTGCCATTACTGACCATGGCAACATGTATGGGGCGATCGACTTTTACAAAAAAGCTTTAAAGGAAGAGATCAAACCAATACTGGGATGTGAAATGTATATCGCCAAGAACTCGCGTTTCGACAGAAACAAATCAGACGCCAACCATCTTATTCTACTTTCTGAAAATTATGAGGGCTATCAAAACCTCATGCGTCTAGTTACCATCGGCCATACGGAAGGTTTTTATTACAAACCTAGAATTGACAAAGAAGTTCTCGCTAAATACTCAAAAGGCCTGATCGCTACTACCGCCTGTCCGGCAGGTCGCATTCAGAAATTGCTTGTGGAAGAAGGTTACGAGGCCGCCAAAAAAGAACTAAAGGAATACGAACAGATATTCGGGCAGGATAATCTCTTCCTAGAAATACAGCGTCATCACTACGACGTTTTTTCCCAAAATCTTTCCGTCCCAGACTCTATCAGGCCGAAACTCATGGAGATGCATCTGAATCAGCAAAAAGGTGAGCAGGGGTTGCTAAAACTTAGCAAGGATCTTGGTTTGCCAATCGTCGCTACCAATGATTCTCACTACGTCAACAGGGAAGACGCAGCTGCTCAGGACGCCCTAGTCTGCGTCCAGTCGGGAAAAATGCTTGAAGACACGAACAGGATGCGCTACATAGATACTCCCGATTTTTATCTTAAAAGTCCCGATGAAATGGAAAGAGAATTTTTGGACATTCCCGAGGCAATAGAAAACTCTCAAAAGATCGCCAACAGATGTGACGTCCAGATCGTCCTCGGACAGTGGTACTTCCCCAAATTGGACTTACCCGAAGGCAAAACTCCGGGTGAAGTTCTCAGACAAAAAGCTTTTGATGGCTGCAAAGAGATTTTCGGGTCGGTTTCACCAGAACAGGAACAACGACTAAATTATGAACTTGATGTCATTGACAAGAAAGGCTACTCGCCTTACTTTTTACTTGAATCAGGCATAGTCAATTTTGCCGACAAAAATGGTATATACACCAACACAAGAGGATCAGCTGCCGGTTCATTGGTTTCATATAGCATGGGCATCACGACGGTAGACCCTCTTAGATTCAGGTTGCCGTTCGAGCGTTTCCTTAATCCATTCCGACCTTCTCCACCCGATATCGACTTGGACGTATCCGATGTGCACCGAGACGAACTGATTCATTATTTGTCAGACACATACGGTAGGGAAAAAGTTGCCCAAATCTGCACCTTCGGAACCATGATGGCCAGGGCAGCCGTCCGCGATATCGGTCGGGTTATGGGCATGCCATACACGAAAGTGGACATGATCAGTAAATCAATTCCCATTGGATCACAAGGCTCCAAAATGACTATTAAGAAAGCCATGGACACCACTCCGGAGCTGAAGAAGATGTACGACGACGACCCTGAAGTAAAGAAATTACTGGATATGGCTCAAAAAGTAGAAGGGAACGCCAGACATATATCCGTCCATGCAGCCGCGGTTATTGTCGGACCGGAGGACTTAGTCAGGTTTACACCGCTTCAGCCCGAAACCGGCGGGGGAGACCGAGTCATCACTCAATACGAAATGCACGCGGCAGAAGATGTCGGCATGATCAAGCTTGATATCCTAGGAATTTCGAACCTTACTATTCTGGCCAATGCAGTCAAGATCGTCGAAGCTATTCACGATGTGAAAATTGATATTAAGAAAGTTCCACTTGATGACAAAGAGACCTTCGAGCTGCTTGCTCGAGGTGAAACAATGGGTGTGTTCCAGCTATCCTCAGGCGGGATGACTAAATATCTGGTAGAACTTCACCCGGAGCGTATTGAAGACGTCATGGCCATGGTGGCGCTCTATCGTCCAGGACCAATGAACTCGGGTCTAGAGAAGATCCTGGATATGTCCTACGGCGTCATTACCTATCAGGATGATGTCCTATATATGGCCATTCAACTTGCCGGATACAATTGGGAAGAGGCAGACAAATTCAGAAAGGCCATCGGTAAAAAGATTGCCTCTGAGATGGAAGCCCAACACGCCAAATTCGTCGATGGTTGTGTCAATGTTTCAGGCATTCCTCGGGACAAAGCCGAAGAGCTTTTTCATCAGATAGAAACCTTTGCTGCTTACGGTTTTAACAAGGCTCACGCAGCCTCATATGGGATAGTGGCTTACTGGACAGCCTATGTCAAAGCTCACTATCCGGTCGAATACATGACCGCCCTAATGTCAGTTGAGGCAGGGGATACCGATAAGGTCACCATCGCGATAGGGGAGTGCGAAAAATTGGGTATTAAGGTTTTGCCCCCAGATGTCAACGAATCACTTACTGACTTTACCGTAATCGATATTCCTGAAGCCGACCGGTTACCTGAAGGTCGGGCCAAAGACACGGGTAAGGCAATCCGCTTCGGGCTTCAAGCCATAAAAAATGTTGGTTCATCAGCCATAACAGCAATCCTAGATGCCCGAAAGAAAGGCGACTTCCTCTCCTTTACCGATTTTTTGAATAGAGTTGATATGCAGAAGGTCAACAAAAAGGTGGCTGAATCCCTTATAAAAGCCGGCGCATTCGACCGTTGGGGCAATAGAGCTCAACTAATGAAGGCTCTTCCGGTAATAAGAGACAATGCTGTCAAGATCCTCAAGGGCAAGTCATCGAGCCAGGAGAGTCTCTTTTCCTCCATTTCATCACCACTGGACACTACCGATCACTTGCCCGACATTCCTGAATTTCCTCTAGATGAAAAACTTAAGATGGAGAAAGATCTCTTGGGAATCTATCTGACCGATAATCCGGTCAAAAAGATCGTCCGCATTGCCGCAAATCAGATCACTCATAAGATAAACCAGCTTGATTCCACCCTCCATTTGAATCAAATGGTCACCCTGGCAGGTGTCATATCCAGGGTTAAACTGGTTAATACCAAGAAAAACAACTCCAAAATGGCCTTCATTACGCTCGAAGATGATACAAAGACGATTGATTGCGTCGTATTCCCCAAACTTTATGCAGAACAGCCCCTTTTATGGGCTGAAGATCAGGCTATGATAATCAAGGGTAAAGTCGATAATCGTGAAGATAAGCTACAAATTATCGTCGAAACAGGGACTCCCATAGACACGAAAGCTACCCCGGTTGATATGATCCACGAGATCTTCATTAAAAGCGGTACACCCAAAGAGGTAATGCAAAAGATCAGCGAACTACTCAAATCCCAGCCTGGAGAACATCAAATTAACATCGCTATTGAATCTGGGAATAACCTAAAACGAATTACTCTACCTTATAAAGTCGACTATAATAGCGCCTTGGAGAAGGCTGTGGCAAAAATGCTACATGACTGGTAAAATAACCTGCTATGGCAAATCAAATCAAATGGCAAACCATCGAGTTCTCTATTGGAGACACGATCAAGGTTCAGCAAACTGTTAAAGAAGGAGAGAAAATCCGTTCTCAGTCATTCCAAGGTATCGTTATCGCGATCCGTGGTGACGGTGAGCGTAAAAATTTCATCGTTCGCAAACTTGCGGTAGGAGGAATTGGCGTGGAGAAAATTTTTCCCATCAATACGCCCATAATCACCGGCATTGAGGTAGTCAAAAGGGGTAAGGTCCGTAAGGCAAAACTCTATTATCTTAGAGGTCTCATCGGCAAAAAGGCTACCAAGGTCAAGGATATGTTTGTTAAGAAGGGACAGTCAGCTCAGATAGCAGTTCCCGTCACTGTAGAGTCAAAAGAAGTCGACAGGGTGCGAGTCGAAGGAGAAGCCGAACCTCAAAAAATCAAGAACGCTCCCAAGGCCGAAACCCCCGTCAAAGAGAAAAAGGTCAAAAAAGGTCCCAAGAAGATCGTTCGCAAGGAACGCAAATTCGTTCGCTAATACTGATAGGGATTGGAAGCTGAATTTGTGCTAAATTTAACCTTGTGGCAAAAAAAGAACAACAACCTTCCAGTGAAGGTCAATCTCCAAAGACAAAGGAATTTATCAAGAAGAACTGGCCAGTTGCACTCGCGATTGCCGGCGCAGCCGGAGCTATCGGAGCATCTGTTTGGCTGACAGCAAGATTCCTAAGAGAGAAAAAAGAACGTGAAGAGAAGGTAGATACTGCCCTTAAATTAATAGAAAGGGAGGTAGAGGAGATGTCTGATCCTACGGCAATAATACTGGAAACCGGTTCGTATCTAAGTCGGGTTGGTGGTAGAGAGACGGTAGAAGCAGCTGAAGAACTGGCCAGAAATATAGATGATCCGGAAGCCAAGGATGCTCTTGAGGTTTTAGGTAATGTATCTTCAATTGAGTCGCATCACCGAAAATAAGCAGCATCCGGCTTATATTTTATGAGATATCCAGGAAGGATAGTCTTCGTCAGCTTGCCACTCTTGGAAGAAATTACTGCTACAGGATAACCCTCATTGACTCTATGGCTCAAAAAAGATAAAATACCCACTACACCTCTATTACTTTACAGCTCATTCAAATTTAGCGATTTATACGCACAAGTAGGATAAAAATAGACCAATATACAGGCATATTTATGCCTAGATAAGCTCAAACGGCCATAGGAGGTCAAGTGAATAAAGCTAAAATATTCCTCGTATTTATCTTGATAGTTATTGGCATTATATTAATTAAAATAGGATATAACTCCATCAGGGATAGTAAATCCATATTCACCAGTAGTGGGGATAATGGCTTCCTGACAACACGCTCAACCGCCACAATGTATGTACCTCCGGCTGTTCCCTCGGATATGCCCATAGTGCCGCCAAGTACTGTGATCGTGACCGTGATTGTGTACCCTCCAACCGCTACACAATTTCCAACTGGTATTCCCACAGCCACACCGACACCGACAACTGGATCAATCGACCCAACCCAGACCCTCACAGCCACGCCAACCGAAACATCATATCCTACACTGACGCCTACTCCTACACAAACACCCACTCCCACCTCGGCTACGGATCCGACACTGGAACCTACAAGCACTACAATCCCGGAAACGGTAATTCCAACACCCACTTCTACCGAAGCTGAAACTGATGAAAAGACACCATCTCCTGTAAAACCGACCCGGAAACCCTAATCGATATATAACTGAAACTTTAAGCCCCTCAAACGAGGGGCTTTTTTATGCTTAATTTGAAATCACCGATTTTTAATTACAAAATCTCAATATTATTGTCAGATGAATCGAGTATTAGCGCTTTTCTTATCTATCTGCCTGTACTTGCCTTGGAATATTACTTTTCTTCCCCGCCTTTCCGCAACCTTTCCTTCTCTTCATTCCAGTCTGCAAGAGCTTTGGCACTGGCAGCTTCGGGATCAACATTACCTAGACTATGAAACCCAATATTCGCATTTCCAAAAGAGATCGATCCGTTAGGCTTAATACTGTAATAATATGCGCCTGTAAAATATTCCCCTTTGCTATTAATCAGTATAGGAGTGAGAATCACTGACTCATACTCAGGACGCTTCTCATCTGTAATATGGTCCGATGCAACTAAATGAAGTGAGTCCCCCTGACGTAATACACCTCGCTCACCCGCTACATTCAAAGCAAATTTGGCAAATGCATCTAATGATTCTTTCCAGTAGGGCTTAAACCAAAGTGCTGCCTTGACAGGCTCATCTGCCTTTGGTTTGCACATATAGATTTCATTCTGGTCGGCAATGTTATGAAAATGGCTTATGCCCATATGATTCCGGAGATAAAAGCTATTTCTAACAAGCTCCGCCATTTTTTGGTCAATAGGATCATCACTGGATAATAACTCCTGGGGAGAATTTAGACTTTTATGGGCTGGAACAGCCTCAGTCTTACTTGGCTTAATGATACGTAGACGTTGCTTCAGCTTGGGATAAAATCCTTCAAGTTCCATTGTTTTAAATTAAGATAATAAAAATATTGTACTCTGACATGACAAGGAACACCTACCGCGTATCGATTCTGAGTGTATTCGGTCAAGGGATCTTCTCCCCCTGGGGAACACCCAGATAAACGTATTCTCCCAACATTCTTGCTCCACTTAGCCTATCCAGAACACCTCCCTGCCATAGATTAATTAGCTTTTCCAAATACACCTCTTTACCTTCAGCGTCTGATAAAGCCGCTTCAAGCTTTGAATAATAACTATCAAATTCTTCCTGTGAGTTTGTCTCTCCGTGAATTGAGTGGAACGATCTTTCATCTAATTCGGCTAAGAACCCATCGATGGTCGAGACTAGTAGCGATCCACCGAGAGCGGCTTTGTATCCTGAAGTACCACATGCCTCTTTCCCGACAATCGGATTATTGATCCAAACAGAGCATGCCGGCGTTAACATCTTAGCCATCTCAACATCCCAATCTGGCAAAAAGTGAATTCTCTCCTTAAAAATATCCCTCGACCCGATATTGGCGAGGACTTGTTTTAATTGGGGAATAGCGACGGTATCCTTTGGATGAGCTTTACCTGAAATAAATATATGTGCTTTCGGGTGTTCTCTTAAAATCTTCTCCAGCCTATCAGGGTCTGTAAACATAATTCCTCTTCTCTTGTAATCTGCGAATCGTCTTGCGTCACCGACGACAATGGCATCTTCGGGTAGAGTAATCACTCCGCCAAAGTGGTCACGTCTCGTCCCTGTTGCCAGATATTCTCTAAGCCCTACGACAGCCTCTCTTTTAATGTTCCATAATTCATCGACCTCAAGGGTCTGTAAGGCTTGATCCAAATATAAACTGGGCATTCCAAATTGATCTAAAACACCCTTAGATATCAAGAAGTTTGTCATTTCAGGGTTCCAGCCGTGTTCGTAGATTCCATTGGTTACAGCAGTGAACTCAATCGGTCGGTTATAAAAATGACCCCCATATCTATTCTGAAATACCTCCACAGCCTTTCGTGAATGTAGCTCACTTACCCCGTTATATCTGCCAGATAGTAATAAAGCCAACTCTAACAAAACCAGATTACCACCACGCTCATTCATCAACAAGCTCAACTCATTTCTTACAGAGCTACTCTTCAAATTGCTGAATATGAAATCTTCAACCTGTTTTCTCGAGAAAGTCGCTTCGGCTGCCGGTACCAAGGTGTGGTTAGTCAAAACCGTTTTATCCCTAAGGTAAATCATAGCCAGTGATAGGGCATCTTCATTGTCCCCAAGAGAGGCAGTAATATCATCCAAGGCAGCCAGTGCACCAAGAACCGTAGCAGATTCATTTAAATGGATATAGGCAGGCTCTTCAATAAGACCCAATTCTCTTAAGTGCTTTACGACTTGATAACCTCCAAAACCCATCACTGCGTTATTCCATAATCTTGCATCGCTTCCAACCTCTTGGGGATATACCTCCCCTTGTACTTGTAGCAAAATAAGTTTTGTTTCTTCTGTGCCTACACTATATCTATATGCAGGAATAACTGATTCACCTAAGGCACCGTTAACTTTTACCCTGTCGAATAATTCCATTCCAACATCTTCCGGAGAAGGTAAGGCTTCTATTAGCACATCCTGTTCATAACCACCGTAGCCGTCGTGAATTATTTCTTGAGTCTTTCTGTGCGAATACGCTAAGCCGAAAAATATGGAAGGTTGCTCCAACTCCACTGCCTGAAGAAAATGGTCTCTCGAAAGCGCCCCTAAACCTCCATCTGCCGCACAAGCAGGTAGCATATACTCAGCAGAAAAGTAAATTGCCGGACGTGTTTTGTCCCAGTAATTTATTAACTCACTTCTACCAATGCGATCAAGAAATGCACCCCAATCCTGATGACCTAGAGTTTCACCATATTTGAGACCCTCAATCTGCCTATTTACCCTTGATAAAGACCTTTCAGCCGACATAATATAAGTTCAAAATAAATAATAAGGACCACATCTCAGGCGAATTATATGCCGCAAGAATAAATACTCAAGAGAGAAATATTACAATCCCATAAACAATTTACAGAATAAAGGGTGCTTAAATAGATTGCTATAAATCAAAAATAACATCTGCTATACTTGAAACTGTAAGATAAATGACAATTAACAATTACTTATAAACATGGGAATCCTCGATATTATAATCGTGATTCTAATTATTTCTTGGTTGGGCGGCTTCTCCCTTCACCTTGCAGGTAATCTGATCCATCTATTACTAGTGGTCGTTCTGGTTCTTATAGTCTTAAGGGTGCTATCGTAAAAATCGGATAGCATACCAAAAAAGGTTGGCGAACTCATTTATCTCTAATTTATTCTCTAACAGAGGGATATGCCTAGGCATAATAGAAAACTCGTCAGTATAGTGTCACCATCGGTTTGAGCAGTCATTTTCTTCGCACATACTTGCATACGATTTACAGGAATAACAATGGGGTGGCAAAATAGAAAACCCAACGATTTTTATCGCGAGGTTCGAACCCAATTTCTGCCTAATCCAATACCATTATTCAAAAAATTCAGCAAAAATTCAGCAAATCAGTATAATCTAGCCACATGAGAATTTTAGTCGTAGAAGATGAACACCGTATCGGTACTTCTATTAAGAAAGGTCTTGAGCTGGAAAAGTTCGCCGTTGACCTCGCTTTTGATGGTCGGGATGGTTTTGATTTAGCCTCGACAGAAGATTATGACTGTCTGATTTTAGACCTTTTGCTTCCAGGGTTAGACGGAATTACCATCTGTAAAAAACTTCGCGAACTCAATATTCACACCCCCATCCTTATACTTACGGCCAAAAGCCAGTTGGAAGACAAAATCACCGGACTTGACTCTGGTGCAGATGACTATCTAACAAAACCATTTTCCTTTGAAGAACTTCTTGCCAGAGTCAGAGCACTCACTCGCCGCTCTTCGGGTGGCCACAATCCCGTATTAAAAGTTGGGGATCTAGTTCTAGACACAATCAGCTTCCAAGTAAAAAGGGGCAATACCCCAATTAATTTATCTGGCAAAGAATACTCACTTCTTGAGTACTTGATGCGCCAGGCCGGAAAAATTATTTCCAAAGACCAAATCACCAGCCATGTCTGGAACTATGACGACGACATTCTTCCCAATACGATCGAAGTTTTTATCCGAAAGCTCAGACAAAAAATTGAAACACCATTTAAAAATAAAAAAATCCTTATTAAAACTGTTAGGGGTTTTGGATATAAAATTGAAAACTAACATGTTCCAAAAAGCCAGAATAAAACTCACTGCATGGTACCTACTTATCATTACAATTGTTTGTTTTACCCTAAGTGGTGTCATTTTTAGAATCCAGAGGTCTGAAGTCAATCGTTTCGCCAAAGCTCAAAGAATGCGAATTGAAAGACAGTTCCCTCCGGAAATATTTCTACCCCCCAAACCGCCAATCATTGATCCGGATTTAATTGCCGAAACGGAAAAAAGAATTCTCATCAACCTAATGATGTTAAACGGAATTATCATTGTCTTTTCCGGGGGCTTTGGGTATTTTTTAGCCGGCAAAACACTTAAGCCAATCAAAGAAGCCCTTGATGAACAAGATAGATTTATATCCGACTCATCTCACGAACTTCGTACTCCCCTCACTTCTCTAAAGTCCGCCATGGAAGTAGCCCTAATGGATAAACAGTTAAGTCTTGTTGATGCTAAAAAGCTTATCAAAGAAAATATCAAAGACGTAAACAGACTTCAAAATTTATCCGACTCGCTTATCAAGCTTTCCAAAAATAAAGAGCAAAAAAATAATCTCAATCTCGAAGATATTTCCCTTTCCAAGCTAATCAACTCCTCAATCGAAAAAATAAAACCACAAGCCGAACACAAGGGAGTGATCATCAAAAAGAAAATTCAAAACTGCAAGATAAAAGGTGATCAAGAAAAACTGCATAGTCTTCTGGCTATTTTGTTAGACAATGCCATCAAGTACAGCCCATCAGGCAAAATCATTCAAGTAAAAACCATCAAATCCGGTAAAAAGATCACCATCTCCGTTACCGACCATGGTCAAGGCATAGGCAAAAAAGACTTACCCTTTATCTTTGATCGTTTTTATCGTGCCGATGCTTCTCGTACCGGAAGTATAATCCCCGGCTTCGGTCTTGGTCTATCCATCGCCAAGATGATCGTCGAAAATCATCACGGCAGTATCAAGGTTGAAAGTCGTCCGGGAAAGGGAAGTACTTTCACAGTCACTCTCCCTCAAATCTTCAGCTAGTATTCAGTTTTACTCCCTAAACTCGCAGATATGAACGTAAAAAATAAATTCGCAAGCCTCCCTCTCGCGGCCAAAATCGCAATACCCTGTCTTCTTCTAGGGCTCGGTATTATTCTCGGAATAAAGTTTTTTGGAAACTCATCCAAAGTTACCTATCTCACCGAAACAGTAGCCAAAGGAACATTAATGACCAGCATCTCGGCCTCAGGCACCATTACCTCAGGAGACACTACCTACATTACCACTGGATCAACCGGAACTGTACGTAAGGTGTATGTAAAAAATGGTGACACGGTCACCAAGAACCAAAAACTGGCCGAAATAACTCTTGATGATTTAGGACGGGAAACTCAAACAACTGCCTGGAACAACTATCAAGAAGCTCTAGTCAATGTCAAAACCGCCAAGACACAAAAAGAAACTGACGTCATCAATATTCTACTAAAAAAAGATGATCTCAAAAACGCCGAAACAGCCAAAAGAGATGCCCACTCTGGTGGATGGAATCCTACTACTCACAATCCTTACACAGATACAGAGCTTCTGATTGTCGATAAACAATATGAAGAAGCCATTGCCGGGTATGACGCAGCCATCTCCAATAGTTCCATCTCAAACGCCAACATCTCACTCACCCAAGTAAAAGCCAGTGCTGCCTATCGTAGTTACCAACAAGTAAGCAGTACTGTTTATGCTCCTGCTTCAGGGATCTTGGATAATCTTGCCTTGGCCCCAGGAGTCTCCATCGGCAACACCCAAACGTCTTCGATTACCGTTAGTTCCGGTACCGATAGCACCAGCAACTCCGTCTCTGTTAATTCCCAAAAAATTGGTGCTATCAAAAATCCTGAAGGTCAGTACCAAGCTACAGTTTCATTAACTGAGGTTGATGTAACCACCGTAAAATCCGGTCAAAAAGTAACCCTAACTTTAGACGCTTTTCCCGACAGCAGTTTCACCGGTATGGTTCTTGCCGTTAACACTAGTGGTAGTGTTAGTTCGGGAGTTACCGCCTACTCAGCCACGATTCTTCTTGACAAGACTACTATCGATATCTATACCAACATGGCGGTTAGTGCCACTATTATTACTTTTACCAAAACCGATGTTTTACTAGTAACTTCCAGTGCGATTCAAACATCGACAGACGGTTCTTTCATCCAAGTCCAAAAGGATGGCAAGATAACAAATGTCGCAATCGAGTCAGGATCTTCAAACGATTTCCAAACTGAGATAGTCTCCGGTCTTTCGGAGGGAGATGTCATAGTTACGTCCACATCATCAACCCAGACAAAGTCAACCACCTCCAAAAACTCTTCAGGGAGCACCCTCTTTACCGGCAACAGTCGAAGTGGTGGTATGCCTGGAGCACCAGGATTTTAAAATATGACCAATACTATTATCGAGGTAACAAACCTTTCCAAGATTTACAAAACCGATGTTTTGGAGACAATAGCGCTTGACGATGTCACCTTCAAAATAGATAGAGGTGAGTTTGTTGCCATTATGGGTCCTTCTGGTTCAGGTAAATCAACACTCATGCATATTCTTGGTGCGCTCGACAAACCAACAAAAGGAATTTACACTCTCGACGGAGAAAGTGTTGAGAAGCTAAACGATGATGAATTAAGTGATATCAGAAACAGGAAAATTGGTTTCATTTTTCAAGCCTTCAATCTCTTGCCCCGAACCACTTGTTTAAAAAATGTAATGTTGCCCATGGCTTATGGAGGTATACCCAAAGAAAAGAGGGAAGAAAAAGCCAAAAAACTGCTAACTATGGTCGGTCTTTCGGATCGCATGTTTCACACCAGTAATCAAATTTCAGGCGGCCAACAACAGCGTGTTGCCATAGCCAGGTCGTTAGTTATGGACCCAGCGCTTATACTTGCCGACGAACCTACCGGAAACATAGCCTCGGTTCAAGCCGAAGAGATTATGGACATTTTTCAAGATCTAAACGACAAAGGTCACACCATCGTCATGATTACCCATGAATTAGACATTGCCGAACATGCCAAAAGAATTATCCTCATAAAAGACGGCAAAATCGTTAGCGATACCGAAAATCACAAACAAGCTCGACATAAAAAATAATATGCAACTTACAGAACAAATATCAGAAAGTTTCGGCACTCTAAAGCTCAATAAAATGCGCACAGGCCTTGCCATTCTCGGTATTGTAATTGGCATCGGTTCGGTCATTGCTCTCGTTTCCCTCGGGCAGTCAAGTCAACAATCAATTACTTCTCAGATTCAATCACTCGGTTCAAATTTATTAACCATTTCACCCGTGCGTGGAAATTCCGGCATGGTACGAACTGCAGGTGCGGGAACTACACTTACAAACGCCGATGCAACAGCCATCAAAACATCAACAAAAATCACTACCGTCAAAACAGTTTCACCGGAATACACCGGGCGATTACAAGTGGTTACCGGCAAAAACAACACCAACACTTCAATTATTGGTGCCACCTCAGCCTACATGGTGGTTCACAACGTTTCTTTATCAAGTGGCTCTTTTATTTCCGATAAAGATGTCACTTCAACAGCCCGAGTTGCCGTTCTCGGTCCAACCACGGCAACCGATCTGTTCGGAGAATATGTCAATCCAATCGGTCAGTCGATAAGAATTGGATCACAAAACATCACCATTATTGGCATAACCGACTCGAAAGGTGGTACTGGCATGGGTAGCCAAGACGATCGCATTTATGTGCCCTTAACTACCGCTCAAAAACTCCTTTTTGGAGCAAAATATCTTTCCTCAATTGCCATCGAAGCAAAAAGTGCCGAGGTAATGGATGAGGCTAGAATCGAAATAGGCTATCTCTTACTGGACCAGCACAATCTTACCGACCCAACCAAAGCCGACTTCACCATCATGTCCCAAGACGATATTTTAAGCACCGCTTCATCAGTTACTGGCACATTTACCTCTCTTTTGACCGGTATTGCTGCTATTTCTCTCCTTGTTGGAGGTATTGGCATTATGAACATTATGTTGGTTACTGTTACCGAAAGAACCCGCGAAATTGGCCTCAGAAAAGCTTTAGGCGCTAAGAAAAAAACCATCATCACTCAATTCCTTACCGAGTCTGTAATTCTCACTTTCATTGGCGGTATTTTAGGTATCATCTTAGGAATTTTTGCTTCGTTTATTTACTCCAAGATAAATTCGTCCACTTTTTACATTTCACCAGTCTCCATCATTCTTGCTTTTGTTGTTTCTGCAGCCATCGGTATTATATTTGGTTGGTATCCGGCAAGACGTGCTGCCAACCTTCAACCAATCGAGGCCTTAAGGTATGAATAATTAAGCCAATATTCAGTTTATCAATATATAAACATACAAATGAAAAACAATATTCTTCTTTTAGTTATCGTTGGCGCCTTAGCCCTTTCTTCCGGCTTTTTCGCTGGAACTTTATATCAAAAATCTCAAAAGGTAATCTTTCCACAGGATATGTTAAATCGTCAAGGAATCGGAACTCCAGCTCAAAATGGTACAGGCATAAGAAATGTCAACGTCCGGAATGGTGCACCCGTAAACGGAAAAATTATCAGCATGGACAGTACTAGTATTACCGTCCAAGGTACGGACGGCAGTAACAAAATTATTCTTCTATCCCAAGATACAAAGATAAATAATACATTAGAAGGCACCAAGGAAGATTTAAAAGTTGGCTCAGAAGTAATGATATTTGGAAACACCACCAACGGTGCCATAACAGCTCAATCAATCTCCCTTGGTCGATTTATGGCCACTCCAAGCGGTCAAGCAAACTAAATTTGTGACCCCGGCGGGACTCGAACCCGCGATATTCAGGATGAAAACCTGACGTCCTAACCGCTAGACGACGGGGCCATGGTGGGTCAGCCGGGACTCGAACCCGGGACACCCTGCTTAAAAGGCAGGTGCTCTAACCGACTGAGCTACTGACCCACGCAAAAATAACTAACTCGAGCTCATATATTTTACCATTCCCGCACGAAAAGAAAAACCCCACCTATAAAGGTGGGGGGTAAGCCCTAATCATTGCTGGCTAGGGAAAAACGCAAGAGGCCAAAAGCAGTACCAAGGATCAACGCCTGCCACCAAATTGTGGTCAAGGTAAAAAATCCGGTGATCATACCCGTCAGGTAAAGAACCCCGTACATGGCAATGCCGGGCCAAAGTAGCAGGCCAAAACCCAACGTACAGGCAGCAAATATAACGATCAACGGCAAAGCAAGAAGCTCAAGTACTCTGACGATCAACATCGTAACGATATTGATAAGACCGGTGAAAAGGACGATTTGCCATAGAGGCAAGTCAGAGGCAATATTGATCCAGCCCATTTTCATGAAAAGCGCGAACAATGCCCAGGCAAGGAAAAAGTTGGCAATCAAAGCAAACCAAGGTGATCGAGTAGGGAACATTTGGCCTCCTAAGCCGATATATTTTAGAGTGCTCTCAGGTCACATATTATACAACCAGACCATATAATCAACTTAATGAGAGTTCTAGGCATTGACCCTGGCACGGGTAGAGTTGGTTGGAGTATCGTCTCCAAAGAAAAGGGGGTCGAGTCCCTGGTGGAGTGTGGCTGTTTCGAGACCCCCAAAAACTCACCACTGCCCTCGAGACTTAAACTTATCTACGATTTTTTGACCAAGCTGATCAAAGAACATGAGCCAGATGAGTTTGCCGCAGAGAATCTGTTCTTTTCCACCAACGCCAAGACCGCCTTTGATGTGGGTGCGGCCAGGGGTGTGATCCTACTCGCGGCCGAAAATGCCGGACTCCCCATCTTCCAATACACCCCTTTACAGGTGAAGTCATCACTTACTGGTTACGGTGCCGCAGATAAAAAGCAGGTGCAGTTTATGATCACCCGGATTTTGCATCTGAAAGTAACCCCGAAACCGGACGATGCGGCTGACGCAGTTGCCATTGCACTTACCCACCTTTTTACCCAGAAACACCCTATCAAAATCCGAAACTAAGCGTGCTATACTGGCTTCATGATAGGGTATCTCGAAGGTGAAGTTAAATATGCTACTAAAGGAAAGATCATCCTTTTTTGCAACGGCATAGGTTTCACCATCAGTCTTCCGGGGAACCTTAATTATCTCGAAAAACAAAAGGTTTCTTTATTTATCCACACCCACATTCGCGAAGATAACCTTGCTCTATTTGGATTTAAAGCCCCTAGTGACCTGGACTTGTTCGAAAAACTAATCTCCGTCTCCGGCGTTGGTCCCAAAACAGCTCTGACTATGTTTTCTGTTGCCACCAGTGAAAATATCGGAAAAGCCATCTCCCAAAGTAATTTGGCCTTTTTTACCTCAATTCCCGGAATAGGCAAAAAGTCGGCTCAAAAGATCATTCTTGACTTAAAATCCAAGATCGGTAAGGGGGAAATAGATATCAGTAAATTGGAGGGGGATTCAGAGTTGATCGATTCCCTCATTTCACTTGGATTCCAAAAAACAGAGATCATCTCGATCCTTCCTCAGGTAGACCAATCTCTTGAAACCACCATTCAGATAAGATCGGCCTTAAAATTGTTACATAAGAAATGACCCAACCTGAACACTCTTCAACCAGACCACTAAAATGGAAAGATTTTTCTGGTCAGCCAAGTACCGTCAAGTCACTTCAGATTGCCATTGAAGCAGCTAAAAAACGAGGTGAGCCCATGGAGCATGTCCTACTATTTGGTCCTCCGGGACTGGGCAAGACCACTCTCGCCCATATCATCGCTAATGAAATGGGTACTAGCATAAAAGTCACTTCAGGCCCAGCACTTACCAGAGCAGGGGACCTAGCTTCAATTTTGACCGCCCTAGAACCGGGGGATATTCTCTTCATTGACGAGATCCACAGACTCAATAAAACCGTCGAGGAAGCCCTCTATCCCGCCATGGAAGATTTTGCCATCGATATCATTCTAGGCAAAGGGCCGGCTGCAAAAAACCTCCGCCTTGACCTTAACCCATTCACCCTCATAGGAGCCACTACCCAAGCCGGTAGAGTAGACAGTCCCCTTAGAGATCGCTTTGGAATTGTTCATCGCCTACGTTTTTACCTTCCGGAAGAACTTCAGACCATCGTCTCTCAGTCGGCCAAAAGGATCGGGTTTTCCATCGATGAGCAATCGGCCTTGGAAATAGCCAAAAGATCCCGCGGCACGGCCCGCATTGCCCTTAAACTTTTACGACGTGTCCGCGATTACTCTCAAGTGGAACATGGAAAATCCAGTCTGGATATTACCAAGATGTCCCTAAATTTCTATAATGTAGATGATGAAGGACTGGATGACATCGATAGAAAGCTACTTCTTTCCATTATTGATCTTCATCAAGGAGGACCAGTTGGCCTCGACACTCTTGCTAGTCTCATATCGGAGTCGGTCGACACCATCACCGATCTCTACGAGCCATTCCTTTTGCAATCCGGATTCTTATCTAAAACGCCCAGAGGTAGAATGGCAACGGACAAAGCCTATGCTCATTTGGGCGTAAAAAAGAAGTCCTGACATTTTCGTTATAATAACTCTGTGCCTATTCTTGCTTTTCTCATCAGTCTATTTTTATTCCTAAATATTTCAGGCTGGACTAATGCGACATACGACCCTACCATAGTACCTAATAATAAGGTTGGTATACACATTCTATTTCCTGAAGAGATAGAGAATGCGGCCAAGCTGGTAAATAATGACTACAAAGGATCCTGGGGTTACGTCACTATTCCTATCCAGTCAACAGACAGGGATAGGATCAAATGGCAAAAGTTTCTTGATAAATGTAAAGAACTTAAAGTCATACCCTTAATCAGGGTAGCAACAGTACCTGAAGGACTAAGTTGGGTTGAACCTAATGACTACGATCTGATAGATTTTGCCAACTTCCTAGGAGATTTAAAGTGGCCTTTAGCCAATCGGTATGTCATCTTTTTCAATGAAGTGAATCGCTCCGATGAATATGGTGGCCTGGTAAATCCTGAAATCTACGCTGACATTCTGGCAAATGCCTATGATATTTTTAAAAACGTTTCCACCGACTTCTTTATACTTCCGGCAGGACTGGACAACGCAGCCCCCAATGCAAAAGGCTACATTCATCACAGAAAATACATAGAAAGAATGTTTCTTCATCGGCCAGATATTTTTGACCACATGGATGGTTGGACCTCACATGCCTATCCGAATCCTGATTTTTCCGTCCGTCCAGATCAGTCGGGAAATAATAAGATAGACAGCTTCAAATACGATCTAAGATATATCCGTCAGTTCACCACTAAAAAACTCCCGGTATTCATTACCGAAGCAGGTTGGTCGACAAAATACCTCTCGGATATTCAAATTTCCTACTACTATAAATATGCTTTTGAAAAAGTCTGGAACGATGACGAAGTAATCGCTGTTACCCCTTTTCTGTTAAATGCCCGGGAAGGACCATTTAGTGTTTTCAGTCTTACTGACGATAATGGTCAGCTAAAAGAACAAGCGATTTCCCTTAGCTCATTTGCATCAGTTGGTGCACCAGTCTTTCCAGAAATCGAGTTGGTAGCTCCTCCCTCTCAAGCAACACAGACCGTCTTACCTAGGGTAGAGACGGAAGATCTGACTTCTGAATACACTGCCCCTCAACTCATAGGCCGTCTATTCCAGATATTCACCACCCTCTTTGGAATTAAGGGGATAGAATAAGATATTCATGATCATTATTCACGGTGAAAATACCAAAGGGTCTTATTCACGCCTCAATCTTCTCATCGAAAATCATCGCAAGGAAGGTAAAAACATTATCTCCTATAACGCCGCCGAAATTGATATCACTCGTTTGGAGCAAGAGCTTAATCCCTCGGACTTGTTCGGTAACCAGAGCTTGTTGGTGATAAGCAATTTATTCTCTGGACCAAAATCAAAGCAAAAAGAGGCCTTAAAAAAATCCCTTCAAGAGAAAGTTGACCAACCGGTAGTCCTTTACGAGCAAAAAGAGGTGCCTCCGACTAGTCTCAAGCCGTTTACAGGCTCACAGATAGAAGTTTTCAAGGTTAGTCCTCAAATATTCAAATTTCTCGAGTCACTTTCTCCCAATTCGCCACTCCTGGCTCAATTTAACTCACTTCTTTCTCAGGAAGCGGAGGTGGAATTTATCTATGCCATGCTCGTGCGTCAGATCAGATTGTTAATTACGGCCAAGACAAATCCTAACCAACTCAAAACCGCCCCATTTGTAAAAAGACTCTTAATTATTCAAGCCGGAAAATTCAGTCTTGAACACCTCCTTGATCTTCATCATCGCTTGTATCTTATTGACAAGCAGATCAAATTAGGTAAAACCAGCCTTGATATGGAGTCACTCCTCACTGGATTTCTAACCGCGCTCTAAGACGATCGAGCAAAATTCATCTTTCTTAAGTATTATTAATATTGAATGAAGTGGAAAGGTCTTAATGTATCGGATATTACTTCCCTGAGAAGTCAACATGGAACAAATTCTCTACCGGAAAAGTCCTCCACCCCAACATTAAAGATACTCATCTCACAGTTCCAAAGCCCTCTGATCTACATCATAGTCATCACCGCCGTCATATCACTATTGATAGGGGAGAAATTGGACGCTCTATTAATGGCTTTAGTCATAATCATTAATATTGCCATGGGCTTTGTCCAGGAATATGGTGCTAAGAGGACATTTGAATCTCTTAGAAAAATAGTTATCCAGCAATCGGTAGTCGTGCGAGACGGTCAACAACTGAGAATTGATAGCACTCAACTATTACCGGGTGATATCGTCCTATTAGGTTCCGGAGATCGCGTTCCGGCAGACGGCAGACTCGTCGAGGGGATAAACCTCTATATTACAGAAGCTATCCTCACCGGCGAAGGTGAACCAGTAAACAAGAAACCTCAAAAGGACAGTCAGGCTTTATTTATGGGTACCACTGTTATCTCAGGCCGTGGGACAATGCTTGTCGAAAAGATTGGCCTAAATACAGAGATCGGTAAGATTGGAAAATCACTTGAAGACATCAAGGAAGGCCCCACGCCTTTGCAGATAAAGCTTGCCCAATTTGCAAAAACTCTTTCGATCATTATCATCATCATTAGTGTGCTCATCTTTATCATCGGAGCACTTCGTGGTTTTGATCTTTTCTACATGCTCAGATTCTCGATTGTCTTGTCCGTTGCTGCCATTCCCGAAGGACTTCCTATAGCCGTTACCGTAATTCTAACCATTGGAATTCGACGCATTCTCCGTCAAAACGGACTGGTCAAACGCTTATTGTCCATAGAAACACTTGGCTCAACTTCTGTCATTTGCACCGACAAGACTGGCACTCTGACGGAGGGGATAATGAAGGTGACGATCATTGATACGAAGCTCGAGACAAAAACTCTTAGCGGGTTAACTCTTTTGAACACTCGCCGGACCAGCCTTGAAATTGCCATCTGGGAATATCTGACTAAAGAATTAAAACTGGATCCGCAAAAAACCATTGATCGGGCCAGGATCCTTTACGAAGAAGCCTTCGAAAGCGAAAAGAAATACGCCATGGCGGTCGTTCTTGCTGATCGACATAAAGAATCTTACATCATCGGAGCGCCCGAGGTGATTATTGGTTTTTGCTCAATGACATCTGGTCAAAAAGCAGAAATAACCAAAAAATTTACCCAGCTGGCGGAAAGCGGATTAAGGGTTGTTGGTCTAATTCACAAAACCAAAGGTGACCTTAAAAACAAGACTGGCTATTCTTGGTTGGCTCTCGTAGGTGTTACCGACCCGGTAAGAATAGGGGTAAAGGAGTCGATCCAAAAAGCTCAGGATGCCCATATCAAAATCAAGATCGTTACCGGAGACTTTCTCCCAACTGCTATCAGTGTCGCTGAAAAAATTGGATTAACAGTTGGAAAGAAAAACACTATGGAAGGTAAGGATCTTGAAAAAATATCTGTCCAAAGACTTAAAGAAATAATTGATGACATTGTTATCTTTGCCAGAGTATCCCCTCATCACAAACTTAAGATTATTGAGGCGCTGCAGGCTAATGGTGAAACAGTCGCCATGATGGGGGACGGAGTCAATGATGCGCCGGCACTTAAAAAAGCCGATATCGGCGTAGTAGTGGGCACCGCTACGGACGTGGCAAAAGAATCCGGGGACTTGATTCTTTTGGATAACAATTTCAAAACCATCGTGGCTGCCTGCGAAGAGGGGCGTCAAATTTTTTCGAATATTAAGAAAGTAGTAGGTTACGTTCTCTCCAATTCCTTCGTTGAAATGGTTCTCATCTTCGGCGCTATGCTTTTATCGATACCCTTTCCACTTACAGTAGTCCAGATCCTTTGGATACATCTTGTCTGCGATGGTCCACCGGACATTCTTTTGGGATTTGAGCCCAAAGAAGCAGGTCTCTTGGATCTTAAGCCGCAGGATATAAAACGTGAAGGTGTTTTTGATTTTTCACTGCTATTCCTCGTCTTTGCCATCAGTTTTACCGTCGGACTGATGTGTTTAGTCCTCTTTATAGTAGTCATGGATCGCACGCAAAGCTTAACGCTCGCCCAATCCCTTATCTTCGCCACTGTCGGAAGTGTGGATTTAATTTACATCTTCTCCTACAAAAATCTTCACCGGACAATTTTCTCTTTCGACTTTCTCACCAACAATAAACCTCTTCTTGGGGGAGTCCTTTACGGTTTTATCCTTATATTTCTCGGGTTGTACCATCCCGGTCTCAATGAGATTCTGGAGACCGATCCGCTCCCCGCTTCCTGGTGGTTGGTTGCCCTCTCAGTAGCCGTCCTTGCCATAATCTGGGTAGAAGTCGTCAAAACTATCAATAGAAAAGCGTTTTTAAACTCTACTCCTCAGTCAAAGTGATCTCGTAAGGAACTTTTTTCTTCTTCAAAAGCGCAATAATCTCCCTGTTTGATTGATGGGATGAATGTATTAATGCTTTGACCTCATTGGAGAGAACGGAACGCTGCCTGACGTCGACCAGTCGCATGTCGAAAATCTTTTCTAACAACTGTTCGTATTTAAATGGTACCTTAATTGTGTAAAAGTCTCCTTTTAGTCCATACTGATACTGCAATTTAGCGATCGGATTGAGTAGTAGAACCAGAATAGTGGTCACAACAGCGGATAAATAAAATCCTGAACCTATTGCAATGCCCAGCGCAGCCGTGATCCAGATAGTGGCAGCTGTAGTGACTCCCTGCACTTTATTTCCGTTCTTAATGATCACGCCTGCCCCAAGAAAACCAATTCCGGTTACGATTTGAGCCATCAGTCTGGCCGGATCCGCCGTTGGCTTGTTGAAAGCATCACCAATGTGAACCGATATTGACGCCAATAACGCTGAGCCAACACACACCAACATCTGAGTTCTAATTCCGGCCGCCTTTCCACTTCTTTCTCTATCAAAACCGATAATCACACCTACGATAAAAGATAATACAAGCCTTCCCACAATGACCGTGTCCATGCGCTAGTTTATCACGTGCATTGATTGCAACAATTTTACATTTACAACTAAGATATGGGGTATGGCACATCGAGAAATCGTGGCTGACAATAGCGCTAATGGGAACTTACAAGAAGTACACACCGCTCAACCCTTAAAAGAAACTAATTGGGAGGTAGATTTTGGTATTATTTCTCAAATGGAAATTACTCTGATAAAACTAGGTGGTTCTTTAATAACCGATAAAGGCAGACCATACACTGCCAGACCTTGGACGATCAGGAGATTGGCAAAGGAAATAAAAAGAGCCATCAAGGGGAACTCGAAACTAAGGTTGATAATCGGTAACGGCGGAGGATCATTTCCACATGTATCCGCCACGAAATACGGCACTGCCAATGGTTATTCGGGAGATGAGGGCAAACTGGGTTTCTGTCAAGTACAAAACGACGCCGCCACTATTAATCGGTTATGCGTCAAAATATTCTTGGAAGAGGGGATAGGGACGATATCTGTAACACCAAACAATATTTTCCTAACTTCAAATGCCAAGATTGCAAACTTTTACATCAAGAATATTGAAGCCTTGTTAATCAACGGGATCATTCCCTTCGTTTACGGCGATACTCTCATCGACACAGTAAGAGGGAGCTGCATCTACTCCTGTGATCAGATTATGGAAACTTTATCACAGACACTTCCACAATCTAAGTATAAGGTTAATAAAATAATCTCAGTTGGAGATTTCCCCGGAGTTTTGGACGCACAAAACAGCGTGGTACCTCTGCTTAACCATCAAGTGTTTAAACGTTTAATCGAAACCCGAGCAATCAAGAAGCCCTCAGAGACAGATGTTACCGGTGGAATGAAAGCCAAGATTGAAACACTTTTGACAGAGGCAAAAAACGGTATTGAAAGTATAATTCTTGACGGTAGGAAGCCAGACAACCTTTACCGCACTTTAATGGGAAAATCTTTTCTAGGGACCACAGTCAAAAATTAAAAGATTTCTGCATCTTTATTGTTAAGATAGAAAACTTCGGCAAACGTCAGTTTCTCATTCGATCCATCAAGAATTCTGGATGCTTTATCCTCAATTCTTCGCATCTCTCTGGAAACCTCAGCTGGAGGTTGTTCACCCCATCTTTGGGACCATGAGATCGCCTCACTGGTCAGAGACTCAGAAGGGGAAAGTTTTGATTCTGTCATATTGATATTTTGAATAATTTACTCTATCAAAAACTATCATCTTTACCAACAAGAATATGGAGATTTACTCATAGGCTTCTCGCGCTGATATACTGAAATTATGACCGTCAATCCGTTAATTTTTAGGGGCTATGATATCCGCGGGATTGTTGGCCAGGATCTTAACGAAGAGATTGTTTATTCCCTAGGTAGAGCATATGGCACTCTTCTGGCAGGACGTCGGATAAAGGTTTGTCCGGTTGGTCATGATAATAGGCTGGAGAGTGAAAGGTTTTCCAAAGCCTTTATTAAAGGCTTGAATGAGTCCGGCATCGACACTTATTATATTGGGAACTCTCTCAGTCAAATAGTCTATTTTTCGTCCTATCTTTTTTTCACCAGGGGTTATGCCATGATCACTGCTTCTCATAATTCTAAAGAATTCAATGGCTTAAAGCTGGGTATCGGTTACTCGGAATCTCTCTCTGGTGAAGGCATTCAAAATTTGAGACGAATCTTAGAAAAAGGAAGTTTTGTTAGCGGTAAGGGAAAAAACTCAAACTACAATGTCTTCCCTGAATATCAGAAGAACTTGCTCAAATTATTTAATCTCAAGAAACGCTGGAAAATTGTGGTTGATGCATGTAATAGTACATCGGGTCAATTTTACCCAACGATCTTCTCCAAAACTGGATGCCAAGTAATCAAACAAAACTGCAATCTTGACAGTAACTTTCCTCTCGGCATTCCTGACCCGACC
>Ga0209728_1000526_pt1 | contig 30182 bp, 48 predicted proteins | sample RifGroD1_FD_183997 | JGI IMG/M metagenome (GOLD analysis project Ga0209728, IMG submission 183997) | Groundwater microbial communities from Rifle, Colorado, USA - Groundwater D1 (SPAdes) (version 2) | ecosystem: Environmental > Aquatic > Deep subsurface > Groundwater | place: Rifle, Colorado... | reverse complement strand
TATGATGATCTAAAATTAATATATCTACATCTTTTGTTTCTATTAATTCTTTACATTGTTTTACATCAGATGTTCCAGCATCTGGAACAATTAATAAATCAAATTCATATTGTTTTAAATTTTTAACAATAATACCATGAATTTTGTTATCATTCATTGAATGTGTAATATTAATATTATTATTTATATTTTTAATGTAATTATGAATTATTGTTGCTGAAGTAAGTCCATCTTGATCGACATCATCTATAATATGTATTTTACTATTGTTTTCAATATGCCAATTAAGCATATTTAATCCTCGTGTCATATTTTTAAATAACATTCCATCATGTAAAACTGATTCATCAATATTTAACAACTCTTTTGGGTTTTCAACACCTCTGTTTTTTAATAATATATCTAATAATTCATCTTCTGTAATTAAATCGTAACCTTTGTTTAAGACTCGATACTTCATTAAATATTTCCTCTTTTCATTTTAATCTGTAATTTCAACTTCATATTTATATAATGCGTCATATAATTTATAAGGAATAATATTTTTATATTCTTCGGCTATTCTTTTAATAAGTTTCTCTTTATAATCTTTATATATCTCAAATGCTAATTCTGGTGAATCATATTCTCCAAGTTTTTTACCTTTTCCATTATCACAACATGAGGCAACATATGTAGATCGTTTTTTAACAAAAGAAACTCCAATAGGGAATTCGCCTCTAGAAGCATTGCTCTTTATAAACAAAGAATTAATTCTATTAGGAACAAATACACATGTTTCAGGAGAATATACTTTATTTCCTTTAAATAAAATATCCTTGTCTAATTCCATTCTATGGTCTTCAATTTCATAAAAATTTTCATCATACCATTTAGCAAAGTTTTGAAAGTTATGCCATTCCTCACAAACCTCACAATTTTTGTAAGTAGTATATTTATCTTTATATGAAACATCGTAGCAACGACTGAGCATTCCGTACCAATCTTTATAAATTTTCCTATTTTTCTTTGTATTATAGTCTCCTTCACCTAAATATCCAATATTTAAAAAGGTTTTATTATATGGGTTACTTATTGCTCCTATTTTGAAACAATGATATGTTTTATTTTTGGTTATATAACCATTTTCGAATATTATTGATATATTTTCGGTATTTATATAATCTATAATTGTCATTTTGTTTCCCAAGCTATTATAAGCAACTTCTCCAATTCTACTAACTTTTCTGTCACTTCTCAAATACACATCTCCTTTTATTTTATCATTTCTCTTAATTCCTCTAAATCATCTATGTAATACCGTTCTCTATATAACTCTTCAAATATTTCTTTTCCATAATCTATTGGTGCATCTTTGTACCCAATCCTACCATCCCAACATACTACTATTGATACATTACAATATGGCATAAGCATTTCTGATATTTTTATTAATCTTTTTATGTAATTTTCATACTCTTTCCATGTTTTTGTATTTTTATCTATATTCTCATCATCTATAAATTCGATTTGATATTGTTTATCAAATGCAATAATAATTTCTTCAATTCCTAATGATAATAATAAATCTCTTTGATAAAGACTCAAACTCATTCCGCATAATGCAATACTAATATTATTTTCTTGACCGTAATAACTACTATATAACATCACTGCTTTTTCTGATTCAAAAATAATTACTTTTTTAAATTGTTTTATATTATCCTGATTTTGAAATATCCCATAAAGATTAAAAGACATTGGATATTTATAAGTAAGATTTTGAATAGTAACTGGTATATACTTTTTACCATTTTCTATTTCATGTTTATAAAATGTCCTTCCTCTTATACCTACTAAATTTCCATTAATGTCATAGTGAGGAATAATTGCTTTATTTTGATTTATATAAAATTTAATTTGAAAAATATCTGCAATTTCATCCTTTATACCTTCATTGTGCCATGATAAAGGAATATAATCATCAAACATATTTAATATGTATTTATCATATGTAGGAAGTTGTATTATTCGATTTTCTTTTTTATAAAGATGAAGTTTTAAAAAATCTAAATCCTTATTTTGTACTTCTCGCTTTTGTAATCCTTTTTTTAGTTTCTTGAATCTTGAAATTCCTTTAAATTTACAAATATAATTATAAGATTCAGTAAAATCAATTCCTTTAGCAGACATAATAACATCAAACAGACTTAATGATCCACAACAAGTAAAACACTGAAAGAATTTACTATCTGTAAAATAATATAATTTATTACTATTTCCTCCATGACAAACAGTATTGAAATATATATTTCCTTTATCATCTAATCTATGATTATCTGATCCTAAATCTTTTAATATTTTAATAACATCTTCAATAGTAATTAAATTAATTAATTCGTTTCTATCCATGGCAAATCACTCTTTTCGGTGATTTTATCTTCCAATTCTATAATCGTCTTATCTATAGATATTGGTTCATAATCTCTATTTGTACAAAACATATCTATTGTTTTCATATTTCCTAAATTTTGGTGACACCATATTTTAACTTCTTCTGTAATTTCACCAAATCTATTTTTATATATTGTATAGCATATATTAGGATTTATAGTTTTATTTAAACCTTTGCTTTTTTGAATTAATGGTTGTATGTAATCAAGTTCTTTTTTTGTAGGAGCAAAAACAATAATCCCTACATCAGCTTTATTTGGTAGTGATCTAGCTCCTTTTACAGCCCTCTGATCTCTAACATTGTCTCTACGTGCTTCATCTGTTGTTTGTGTAAAACCAAAAATTACAATATCGTAATCTGTGGCTAATTTTTTAGTATTTGCAGAAAGATTTAACAATACTTGATCTTCTCTTGCCGACATACCTTTAGTCAATTGAACGTATTCTGCAATTAATGCTTGAGTTAATTCAAGATAGTCAATTGCAAGAACATCTAATCCCTCTTTAAGTTTATATCTATCTACTGTATTTCTTAGATATGTTAAATCATAATTAGATTCGTCTTCTAAAAAGATTTTTGCTTGTTTTACATACTCTATTGCTTTATCAATTCTTTTTTCTTCTTCTTTAGTTAAAGTATTTTTTTTAATTTTATATTCTTCTACTCCACTGACAAATGCCCACATCATAGGTTCTAATTCTTCATATATTTTCATTTCTGTTCCTATATATAAACCTATATTGTTTTGACCATTAGGATTAGGTAAAAAATCTTCTTTATCAAAATCCCATAAATAAGGACAACAAATTAATAATAATCTTTCAATTGCTATTCTTGTTTTTCCTTTCCCACTATCTCTTGTTTCAAGAAAGAATCCTCCTTTTAACGCACCTCTTGTAAGTGTGTTTAAATATTTACTTTCTAGTCCATATCCATAACAAGGAGATTCTTTCATTTTTATTCTCAATTCTTCTGCATTATCTCCAGATTTTCTTCGTTTTGATGAATCCTTTACTAAAAATTTTTCTTTAACATTAAAATTTTTTCTATCAAAAAACTGCTGTATTTCATTTATTGTCATTGATTCAAATTTTTCTTGCTGTTGTTTAATAATCACATGATCTATTTCTTCCATATCCAAAATTTCTGATATATCTATACCTTCACTCATATAACTTCTTAATAAAGATAATTTTCTAATTTTATTATAATAATATTCATAATTAACAACATTCGCATCTTCATATACTTGAGATAACCACTCAATATTTTTTTCGTTTTCAAATAATAGAACGTATCCCTTTGGATCGTTTGTATTTAAATATGTTTCAATGTCTGAGATTCTAATTTCCTTTAATTCTTGAAGAGACAAATTATAAATACAGGTAAAAGTTAATTTATGTATGCCATTTGGAAAATCTTCATTTACATTTAATATAAATTTTTTGTCTTTTAATAAATAAGGATCTTTCATTAAACATCCTAATACTTGACAAGATGCTCGTTTATCAAAATATTTTTCCATTTGTTTTTTAGTTATTCTCATTATTTTCCTCCCAATTTATTTGCAATGGTAGAGGTTTTTTGGTGTTAATTTGTTTATTCATTATTTTTGTTTTTATTTTTATAATTTGTTCATTATTAGCAAATTCATCTGCTTTATCTTCTAAATTAAATACTTTATTATAATGATTTTTAGCTTTATCATAATAATATGGAATAATACCTAAACCAGTTTCATCTATTACTTTATTTTCTAATATATCATAGTAGTATAATAAAGTATAATACATACCTATATTGGTATAGTCATATTCACTTCGATAAGTTTTTAACTGCTGAAACATCATTCCTGTTGGAATTTTTATATTGTATAGTTTACATATGTATTGAAACAATAAATCCCAATCATTTTTATATTTATCTGATTCCTCTTGTTTAATCTTCAAACATTCCTTACAATATTTTTTATTATTTTTAATGGTTAATTCTTCTTTATCAAAAGATTTTTTACATATATAACATTTTAACTGTTTTTGTTTTTTCTCCATAAAATAACCTACCTTTTAGTAAATAAAGAGGTAGAAAACTACCTCTTTATTTTTTATGATATTATTCCTGATCTTCTAATTCTTCCAATAATTCTTCTAAATCTTGTTTAATTCTCATCAGAGGTTGAATTTGTTTTTTAGTTGATTCACTAACAGTAATATCTTCTCCAAGATGTTCGGCAACAATATCTGCATATTCTTCAAGTTTATCAAATTCTTCAAATCGTGCAAATAATTCTCCGATAGACTCTTTTAATTCTTCATGTGTAGGTTCTTCACCTTCATAAATTTCTCTTTGTGCTTTATAATCAATATCATCTTCTTGACCTGACATTTCTTTTTCTTTAATTAAACCTGCAACAATAACTTTCTCTAAATTTTCTGCTGTGAAATCTTCGATATACCTTTCTGTGTAAATATTTCTGCATCGAGCAAAAAAATCATCTGTTTCTGCTAAATAACCACTAGAATGAATAGGATTTCCTTCCTCATCAATTCCATTTGATTTTAAATATACAACATAATCAGAATTATTACGCATTGGAGCAATATTTCTTTCGTCACCTTCAATAACAAATTTATCTTTATCTTTGTCAAATTTTTCATGTCCAAGAAAAACTACAGTAAATCCTAATTTTAATAATTTATTAACTTGATTAAACATTTCATCTTGATATTCTTGCCACAGACCATATCCACTGTTTCCTGTTTTAATACTTGATGAGCCAAATTTCTCAATAATATAATCTCTACACCATCTACCCATAGTTTCCATTCCATCGCAAATAAGTGTTACTTGTTCTTGTTGAACAACTTTTTGCCACTTTCTACTACTTAAAGTTTTTAAATGACCTGTAAAATCACTCCATTTATTTGCTTTTAGGACAATAGCACCACTAATACCATTTAAACCCTCTTCAAAAGGAATAAATACTGGATTTTTAAATTTTGATGCTTGATATGTTTTTCCTAAATCATTATAGCCATAAATTGTAATTATTTTACCTCTTAAATCTGTAGTAATTTTACTTACTTTAGCCCTATCTCTAAATGTTTCTTCAACTAAACTTAATAATTCTTTTGATAATGCCATAATATAATTCCTCCATTTATAATTTATTATTTAGTTTTTAATTTATTAACTGGTGTAATTTATATACACCAGTTAATAAATTTTTTTTATTATAAAACAAAATCAAAATTTCGGTCTTTCCCTTCTTGCATTTGTTCCTGATCCTTTACTTTTTTTATCTTCGGAAGATCCTTCATTTTTTATATTTTCAATTTCATTGTCTCGTTCAATTTTTGCCTTTTTAATTAATTCCATATCAAATTCTTTTTCTTCATCTTCTTGAATTTCTGCACCAGTCGCTATTAATTCATTAATATATTCTCTATGTTCTTCAACTTTTGCTTTTCCTAGTCCTCCACCTTTTTTAGTTTTTGTAATGATTGTTTTGTAATTAATTTCGCCCCATATATTAATGGTCATACCTTCTTCAACTTGAGTTAAAATATCATCGCCAAAATCAAATTCTTCCCCTTCATCATCAATTATAATTCCAGCAATAATTTCCATAGGAATAATTTTACCTCCGTATACAGGAGTCCATCCTGAAACAATAGTTCTACCAGTTGATTCATCGTTTTTTACTTCTTCTTTTACTGAAGTGACAAACATCTCTACATCGAATTTGGCTGCATAATCTTCTGGTTTAATGGTATTATCAACTGAAAGAGTGCCAAATCCTAAATCAATATTATTTCGTGTTTTTACTTCTTCGGTTCCTTTTACTTTAAAAATATTCTCATTAAAATTAGGAACAAATTCTCTGTTACCAAATACTCGTACTTTAGCAACATTTTCTCTTTCTTCATCATTTTTGCAAGAAGCTAAAGTTAAATGATCACCATCAATAAATTTTTGTAAAGTTTCAAATACTTTTTTAATTTTTCCATCTTTGTTTTTTTCTTTGGCAAATATTCTTAATTCAATTTCTGAAAATTCACCAGTTTTAATGATTAATGAACCATTTATATAATTACCATCTTTGCTTTTATTAAATTTTAATTTGTGTTCTTTAACTTCGCCTATTAATGTAACATTATTAATACCTTGTCTCAATTCATTATCTGCCATATGTAATATTATCTCCTTTATATATGTATTTTTTATTTTATTATTCTATTACTATTTAAATTACTAACTTACTAACTTACCAAACCAAACATTAACACTTATTCATCTTCTTCATTATCACCCTCTTCCTCACTATCATCACTATCATCAATTAATCTTAAACTTCCATCACTAATAACAACTATAGGCCAAATTTCCTCACATTCTTTTTCATTAGGCAACAATTGTATTTTTAACTTATCACCCTTCCCTTGTAGTTTTGTAATTCTTCCTTTCTTTACTAATCCAGAATCAAGGCAGAATTGTACTTGATTCCCTTCTGAAATAGTGAGTTCTTCACCATCATTGTCTAAAACCACAACTGATTTGTACGGATTGACTTTAATTTCTACCATAAATAAATCATTTCTCCTTTTCTTTTTAATTTATTTTTTTTGTTTTACTACTTACTCAACTTTTCCTTTCTTTTTAATCCCTTTCTTTCTTCTTTTTTCTTTCCTCCATCAACCCTCCATTATTATATTAGTATTTTATATATTTGTCAAGGGTAAATTCTATTTTATTTTCACCCTTGATTATACCTACTCAACGGTTCGACCAATCATATTGTATATTAATACCCTTGATTAACTATCCTAATAAACTCATCTTCTCCTATAACTTGTATTCCATCTTTAATAGCCTTATCGGTTTTTGTGCTACCTTTAATACCACCAACCACAAGATAATCTAATGACTTAGCATACCCTAAAGTAAATTCTGCTCCTAAACTTTCTAATAACTTTTTAAGTTCGTCTTTTTTATAATTAGCAAATGTTCCTGTACAATACACTTTTTTACCACTAAAGAAATTATTTGTATTCACATTATCCTTTTTTTCTTCTTCCTTAACAACATTAATAACACTTAACAATTCCTTAAACTGTTCCATATTATCTTTATCTTGAAAATATGAATAAATACTCATTGCTGTAGTCTCACCAAAATCTTCAATTCCAATAAAATTACGATAAGAACCAACTGCATTTAAAAAATCATTAATATCACTATTAAAATGTTTTTCTAATCTTTTAGCACTACCAAATCCAACATTTTTAATTCCCAAAGATGCTATAAGTGAACACATTTTAATATTTTTAGAATTTTCTATTGCAGTTATCATCTTGTTAAAAGATCGAATCCCAAATCCAGAAATTGATATAATTTCTTTCTTAAATTTTTCTAATTTAAAAATATCCATATAACAATTAATAAAACCTTTATCAATAAATACTTCTAAAGATGCTTCGCCAATATCACTAATATTAAAACATTGCTTACTAACAAAGTGTTTTAATTTCTTTAATAGTTTTGCATCACAATCAGGATTAAGACAGAATAAATCATGAGTATTTACTACTTTTCTAATTTCTACTTTACCTTTACATGTAGGACATTCTGTAGGAATTTCTTCTGTACCACTTCTGGTAATATTATTTTCAATAGCAGGAATAATTTTATTTCTTTTCGAGATTTCAACCACATCAGATTTACCTAATTTTAATTGCCAAAACCTATCTAAATTATGTGTTGTCGCTCTAGTTACTTCTGTACCTTCAATATTTACTGGTTGAAAGATTCCTGTTCCTACAATTTTCCCAAACCTACTTGTATTCCATTCAGTATATAGATATTTTGATTTATGCCAACTATCCTCAAACTTGAACGAAATACTTCCATTATAATGATGATTGGTCTTTCCTAATGATTCTGCATAACTAATATCATTAAAAGTTAACACTAAACCATCTATCGGATAATCAAAACTAGGAATATCTTCAATTATCTTGTTTATAATTTCTTCAAGATTATTTTTATCTACTATCCAATATTTAACAACATCAAAACCTTGTGATTTTAACCATTCTAACTGTCCAAGTTTTGTTTCAAACTTATTTCCTTTGATAATATTAAAAGCACAAAATTCAATATTTCTTTCTTTACATACCTTAGAATCTAATAACCCTACAGAACCGTTTGCTAAATTCCTAGGATTAGCATATCTTTCATCTGGATTTTTAATTTTAGAATTCAATTCATTAAATGAAGAATATCTCATAAAATTCTCACCGACAACTTGAATTTCTTCCTCATCATCAATTGCTAATGGAATATTTTTTATACTATTAACATTATGAGAAATATCTTCACCAATATTGGTTTCTGAATCCCCTCTAGTTACTAATTGTTTAAATGTTTTTTGATAAGTTACTTTACCTGTTCCACCATCAATTTTTAACATTAATACACCTTGCTTATCACCCAACCATTTAATTAATTTAGAAATTTCTTTTACTTTGTCAAGTGAAAGTAAAGGTATGTCATGTTTGACTTTTGGCAAATTAGATACTACTTTATAACCTGCTCTTTGTGTTGGTGAATTTGATAATGTTACATTTAATTCAGATTCTAATAATTTTAATTCATCAAATAAAATATTATACTCACGATTCTCCATTATAGGTGAATTTAAATTATAGTATGCGTGACAAGCATTGTTTAACAATAAAACTAAATCATGTATTCTTCGTATCTTTTGAATTTTATTCAACATCTAACCTCCTTTTTTAACTTATTCATATTATACATTTATATTTGCAATCTGTCAACTATTATTTTAGCATTTTGTCAAACTTTATTTTGAAGTTTTTTATTATATTCCCTCTCATACTCTTCAGGCGTAAATCCACATTCAATTAAATAATTAATGTACCCCCTGCTTAATCTTTTCTTCATCTATAGTATTATTAATATGTTTTATATATTCCATTGTTAAATCATCTGGATATTCTTTATTGATAGATTTTAACTTTTCACAAATTTCATAAGACATATTTTACTCCTTTTAATAATAATTATTTTTTTATTTCTTTCTAATAAAACCTAATCCTTCAATAGCATCTCTATAATCTTTCAATCTATCTTCCATACTCTGTCCTGCTTTTCTAGCATCTTCTGAAAGATTTAAAATATCATTTGCAATATTTTGTACTTCCGATAAAAGATCATCTATGTTATCATAGTCATTATTCTTTATCTTAAGTATTTCATTTGCTTTATCAAATATTTTATAATGATAACTACATATATTTTGTTTTTCCATTTTTTCTCCTTTCGAATTAACAGAAAAGAGCAATTTTCTGTTAATTTTTATACCCTCTTAAACAATAATTCATCACTACTAAATCCAGCAGCACCCTTATGACCGCCTCCACCATACTTTTCAGCAATTTTACTACAATCTACATTAGGATTACTGCTAAATATAGAGTATGAATATTTAAGTCCATTAAATACCCAAACCATAACTACAAGATAGTCATTATATTTGTCACCAAATACCCATGAATTACTTTTCTTATTAACTACAAGACATTTTAATCCTTCAATTTCAGTTTCATAAGAAAAATGTTCTCTATAATATGTATTATCATTGTCAATATATCGTTTAACTAATTTCCCATTTTCAATTATAGAACCTTCCGAAATAGATAAACATACATTATCTTTAAAACTTTCATACAATGCTTTCCAAACATCATCTAAAGCATCATAATTTTTCATTTCAATACCAATTTTAAAATATGTAGTATCTGGTTCATATCTATATAACCAACAATCATAATCTGATACAAGTTGTATATAATATGGCAAATCATCAAATTCACAATTATATAAATATATATATGTTAACCCTGCACCACTTATTGCTTCTTGTCTGATACCTTTAATATCTTTTGTCCAAGGCAATTCCTTTTCAAGATTTAAACTAGATGTATGATGGTCTATCCAAATTATATCTTTAGTTTTCTTCAATATTTCTTCTAATTGCCAAACAGTATCCTTCTTAAATGAATAATCAACAAAATAAATTCTTTCGTTATTTTGAATTTTATCTAGTGGTAATTGCATAATATAATCTACTTCAAAGAAATCATCTTTATTATAATTATTTTCATATTGTGCTACTATTGAACCTGCACATCTACCATCTAGATCATTGTGATAAAAACATTTCAAAATAAATTTCCTCCTATTTATTATTTTATATTTTTAATATATTATTATAAATTACTTGTTGATAACATCTTACATCCTTCTAATAATCGTTTATATTCATTTATTAATTCTCCAAAAGTATCAAACAAATTTTTAACTTCTTCTCTAGTTAATTCATTGCCATTTAAAAATAATAAATATAAACTATCAAATTCTTCAGGTTTCATTACCATATTAAATTCCTCCCTTTATGTAAATTATCAATTAAAGCTATTAAATAGTTTCTATCTCTTATACCTGCTATAGTTTGACAAATCCATATTTTAACAACTTTATTTTCTTCTAAAGATAATTCATCCCATTGTGCAGAAATTTCTTCAAGAACTATTGGTAATAATTTATACTCACTTTTTATTTTTTCTTACACTAATTCCAATATATAATAATTCTTTTCCAATTTGTTCTATATTATTTTGATATGTTTCATTTATTCTTTTTAGTGTATTATCGTTTTTTATAGTGATTATCTCCTTTTTATTATATTTATTTTATATTACCAATATATATTTATTCTTGGGCGTATAAAATAATCATGTTCTATAGTAATATTATAACCTTCACTTCTATATATTTTAAATATTTCATCAATTTCTTCCGAATCTAATACTCTATCAAATAAATAAATAATTTTTCTTTCTTTTGATTCAAGAGCATTTTTTATACATTTATTAATTCTTTCTATATATTTTTCAATTTGAGAAGGTTCTTCTGGAAATATTTTTCTCACTTCTAACATTGGATATGCTCTCATAATTTCCTCCATTCTACTTATTTCATTATAAAATCTTTTTTTTGTTGATAGTTATATTATACTTTTATTTTATGTATATAAATGCTCTCTAATCCTTGTATTATAAGGATTTGTTGACATTAATATGGGTAAAATCAGGTATGTTACGATTTTGTGTTATTTTACCCATATTGTGATAAAACCGTTATTTTATTATGACATTTAAACTATATAGCAAATGGAAGTATAAGTAAGTTAAATTGAATATTTGATCGATAAAAAACGTGATAAACCAAATTTAACATATTTTAAACTATTTTATTGTATTAAATGTAATTTCTGCATGTCTATTATGCAAATAACCAACTATTTCATGTTGCCAATCAACTTTTACTGATTTTCCTTTAATTTTGATTGTTTTATGATAAATATAACTCTCAAATAAATTATTAAAACTTCTACCCAATATTGTATTTTTGTCATCAGGCAATTCATTCCAAAAATTAACTTCAAAATCTTCGACATTTTCAATATCGTTGCTTTTTATTCTACTTTGCACATGTTGTTCTGCTAATTCATACAACCATACAGGAGCAGTTAGTTCTTTACCAATAATATCTTTTGCACAACTTGATCCGTATGGTTTACCATCAATCTCAAAGATTTTCTTATGAGACTTACCACATTTTGTGCATTTAGAATCTCCAATGTAAATTTTATAACTCATATTTAACACTCCTTTTATTATACTTTAAAAATTCTCTTTAAATGTATGTTCCTTTCCACATAAAGGACATTCATTAAATTGACCTATATGTTCAACACAATAAGCAGAGTTACAACTATCACAAATACAATAATTTTCTGTTTCTTTTCCGCATACTTTACATATTTCACATTTTTGCATAATTAAAACCTCCTTAACAATGTTTTTGTAATTATAACATTATTAATAGTAAATTGCAATATGTATTTTTTATATTTATTATATTTTTGTTTTATTAATTTTATATTTATAACCATATATGTACTTTTTATCACCGATTATGTATTGTTTTTCAATCCATTCGTTTCCTCTACGTTTAACTTCAATACCTTGTGTTTCTCCTATGTATGACCAATTATCTGCTTTATATAACGAACCTGTTCTTGGTGGTTCAACAAATGTAATCAATCCTAATAATTCTTGATTATATTTTTCCTTATATATTTTAAATAATTGTTTTCTAGCTAATTTTAATATTTGTGTTCCTAAATTTTTCTCAGTATATACTATTCTAAAAACATTATTGTTTAAAAATAATTTGGCATTTTCACTAGATTTATTTTTACTATCTAATTCAAAAAATTGATTAAACTTTTTATAATTTAATGGAGGCGAAGCAAAACCTATAATACCTATAGGTTTCCCATATGAATATATTAAAAAATTAATTTGTCTTCCTACTATACCTTTACTTTCTGGATAATGTTCTATAAACCATTTAACAAATAATTTGTTGCTTTTTTTAATTGGTTTTAAATATAATTTTTCTTCTTTTATATCATTATCATAGTAATCTTCTTCTTTAATATTCTTATCATATATCATACCACTATGACCCTTACGACCAGTTTTTCTTTTATCTAAACATTCCTTACATATGTATTTCCCAAATGTAGAATATAATTTTGTTTTATTTGATGATATATTGCATTTATAACAATAATTTTCTATAATCTTTTTCTCCTCTCTAAAATATGTTATAATATAATATGATAAAAATAAGACGAAAGAGGGTATTGCAAAATATGAATAAATTATATTTGTGTTCTATCTGTAAAAAAGCAAATCCTGCTTCTAAATGGAATAATAATACTTCTAATTGTTTATGGGGAGAAGAAACAGGATTTTATCCCATTGAAAAAGTTAAAGATTATATTGTTTTATATTACAACTGTCCTTCTTGTAAAAATCGTATTAATAATAAAAATATTAAAAGAATTAACAAGTAATAAATAATAAATTTATAACGAAACAGTAGTTTCGTGTTGATTTATTATATGTATTTATATTACACTTTTAATCCTATTCTTTGCAATTTCACAATAAGGTTCTTTCTCGGTATTTAATAATTCAATATTAATCCATTTAAGATTATATCCTTCTTCTTTATTTAATTCTTCACAACTTAATCCATGTGTTCCACTTCCTGCACAGCAATCAATTGTTTTACCGTCAATAGGAGTAACTAATTTTATCAACCATTTAATTAATGCTTTTGGTTTAACTGTAACATGAGTATTACCTTCGCCTTTTTCTTTTTTAGTTGCTTTAGAGCAATAAAGGAATGGTACAAAATCTTCATCTTCAATTTTTAAAAAATATCTACTTGCACCACCTGAATCATTATGTCCTCTCATAGTATCGAAATTTTTATCACCTTTTCCATAAATTAAACTATCAGTTAATCCAATACCACGCATTGATTTTTTAGATTTACTAATACCACTTTGATTATCTAATATTTCTCCCATAGAAGAATCAAGAATAATATTAGCTGGGAATCTTCCTATCTCATTTGCTGGTACTGATTTATCTTCTGCATATGCACCATATATTTTATTTTCACTATCTGAATAGTTAGTTGTTGGATTTTTAGATGCTTTTGCATTGATAATATCTTTATCATCTTGTGAAGTAGGAATCCTACAAGCATCTATATTCATTGCACCACAATTATACTTTTCTATATTGTAACAATAATTTTTTTCTAATGGTTTTTGAAATACAGTAATAGGTTCATGTGCTGGTTTTAAACCTGAAGTTTTCCATCCGTCCCATTTTTGTGCTAAACTACTAGATGGTAAAGTAATATCAATTATTTTTTCACCTGATTTAAACATACTGCCTTGTTTATTTGTTGCCCAATTTCCATCTTCACTTCTATATTGTTTATATTCACTTATCTTTTCTCTTTCTGCCTGTTTAATTAATTCATCATATGTATTATCAAACTTTAAATATTCTTTTAATTTAAACCAATCTTCTTCATTTGGTAATCTACCATCATTTCTTTCTTCATACCATCTACTATATTTAGTTGTTCCATTAAAAATATCTTTATCTAATTGAGATATAGAAACTCCTTTTAATTCTCTATGTTTTTTAAGATATTTCATAATCTCGTCTGCAATTAATGAACCACCTTTACGTTTATCAAATAACTTCCCTATATCTTGATTTTTTGGAAATCCAGTTCCATAAATCCAGTCAATTTCTTCTACTATTTGAAAACCTGCATCTTCAAAAGCACATTTCATTCTATGATTTGTCTTAGGATGACCAAATACACAAACATAACCACCAGATTTAATTATTCTATATAATTCAATTGCTCTTTTATAGCACCATTGATAAAAATCTCCTGTATTGTCCCATTTCTTACCCATAAATTTTAAATCATAGGGGAAATCAGATATACAACTATCATATGTATTATCTTTAACTTTCTTCATTATCTCAATATTATCACCATGAATAAGTTTACCATTGTTTGTTTTATAAATTAACTCCAAATTTCTACCTCCAATTTTGTTATTATTTCGTGATAAAATTCAGCTTTGGTGTCAATATTTTTCTATATGTAGTAGTTAATATAGAATTGTACTACTACATATAGTGTTTAGTTTTATAATTTTAATTATTCAACACTCTTTTTCTAATTTCTGCTAAACTTTCATCTCTAACTAGTTTTCCATCAATAAATACATCTTCTAATAAATTAATTTTATTAAACTTTTTACAATCTTTTTGTGTTAATTCATCTTTATATCTAATTTCATGAAAATCATCTTTATAAACAACAATTCTGCCTTTTTGTGATTTTTTAATTTTATCACTATCTGTTTTTGGATCTTTAAAAATATTTATTTCTTTACCATCTATCATTACTTGTGTTGCTTTAATAGCTATACCAAATGAATCTCTAGTGTAATATCCTAATGAATAAGAACCAATACCAAACACAACATTTTCACTAGAGAATCCTTTTAATTCTAATCGTTTAAATATTTCTTCTGCTCTTTCAAGAGTGATCGCATCTCCATATATCAAAGAAATATGTGAATCTAATACTTTATAACCTTTTGAATTAATTGTACCACCAAATGTATCCCATAATGATTCAATAGAACCTTTTCTAATCACTTCATCAGTAGAATTTTTATCACCACAAATAATATCTACTGGATTTCCCGTATCTGGTCTGACAACTAACTTACCATTTCTATTTATAATATCATTTTTTAATTGTGGTATGATATTTCCAATAACATTCCAATAATCATAACCGTCAGATACAATTGAAATAATTCCTTCAGGTGCTACTTCATTAATCATTCTTTTATAATATTTTAAATCATCTTGATATTGACATTGGATACTATGCTCTGTAGCCAATACACTTGCTCCAACCAATTCATTTTCCACATTTGCATTATAATATTTTTCTAAATAACAAATACTTGGAATAGTATCTGTCCCTGTAAAATATAATAATTGTCCTGCTCCAGTAGTTATAGCATCTTCATTCCCACTCATACCTCTATAACTAAAATTATGACATTGCCATTGAAGATGGTCTTTTATATTAGAAGTTTTTTCTGCCCACTTTTCACATATTTCTCTGTATTTTTTAACTATAGTTGTTGTAGTTATAGGTTTCCACATACAAGCACTCGTTAATGTTTCTATGTAATTTGTTAACCAGTGAAATTCATTATGTGTATTTTCTATTGTAAATAAAGGTATTTTAATAGGTGCTACTGTTCCCTCTTTTAAAGCACATATTTTAATTGGTAAATATCCTAAATCATGTAATTTTTCAATATGTTCTGTATCTGCACAGTTATCACCTAAAGTAAATTTAATAATTCTTTTATATTCAGCAATAACTTCTTGTTTGTTTTTATTAAAGAAATTGTCATTAAAATATTCAATTAAATATTCTTTAATAAAACCTTGTAGTCCAAAAAATACTACATCATTAATACCTTTAATTCTTGATGATCTCGGTGTAAATGTAGAATATGTTTTTTGAATACCTTTTTCTGCCATAATACGGTGAGAAATTTTATAAAAGTCTGTCAATAACATTGGATTAATTTTCATATGTATCATTCTCCTTTTCTTTTTTAATTATTTTAATAGTTTTTAATAATACTTTATATGCAGATGACAACCCTGCTCTATCATCAAGCATAATATTGTAATAAACTTTTCTACCTGTAAATTTTACAAAGTCAATATTTTCATTAATCTTATCATATGGTAACTTATTTTCATTTAGATAGTTTTTAATTTTGTCATATTCATCTTCTCCACAACAAGTAAAAACAATAAAATATGCACCTAATTTTTTACATTCCCTTAAAAGATTCATTACATTTTTATATGTTCTGCCTTTCTGGTGGAAGTCAAACACAGTATCATCAAAGTCATATCCGATAATTATTTTGCCGTATTTTCTCCATTCTTCTACCAACCTATTAACTGCATTATTATCATCTAAATAATAATCCATAATTTAACCTTCTTTAACTTTACTATTCAAATAATCTGCAACTTCATCTAACGATTTAAAATATTTTCCACCATTTCTTTCTACTAATCTACCTACTGCATCTAAATGTTTTAATTCTTGTTTACTCATAGCCAATTTTGTATACCATTTATAATCTATTAATTCATTAAAAATACAAACAATTGTTTTTTCAGGTCTTTTATTACTATCATCTACTGCTTCTGCAATAGAATACGTACTATATGGTCTAGTTAAAGTGTATAATACAAAATCAGAAGTTTCTCTTTGTCTAATTTCTTCTTCTTGACATTCTGGTGTCCAATTTTTTACCACAGGATTAAAATAATTAATTTTTAATTTTGGTATTAATTCATTTCTCCATTTACTATCCGCACATGTACCTCCAAGAAATGCTTTTTTCTTTTTCATATTTAATCTCCTTTTATTTTAATATTCTATATTATAAATCAATTTACTTGACCAATCACTTAAAATACTATCAGTTGTGTATATTTTTGAAATTAAACCAGATTTAATTAAATCACCTTTATATATAGAATTTTCACAATGAGAAATATATAAAAATATATTATTTGCACCTTTCTCTTTTAATTTTTCTGCTGCTAATTTAAATGTTCCACCAAAAGCACATAAATCATCAATGATTAATATATTTTTATTTTGTATATCAGGACAATCTACAATTTCATATGAAGTAATTTTGCCATTAGATAAATCTCTTTTCTTATTTCCATAAAAATATGGTTGACTTGTTTTAAATGTTTTAGAATATCTAGTCATACTTCCTGCATCTGGATAAAATACATAATCTACATAAACTTCATTAAATATTTTATATATGTATTGATTAACATCAATTTCTTCACATCTATCTAACAATGCAGTTGCAACATTTGAATGTATATCTAATACTATAACTCTATGAAATTTTAAATCATTAATCAATTGACAGAAATATTTTAAACTAAACATATAACCTTTAATATTTCTATCCATACGAGAATAGGGAACGTATTTCATTATTAAAGTTACTTTTGGATTATTGAATTTATCATCTAAATATTTTTTACACATAATAAGAATTGAAATATCAATATCTGTTTCATATTTAATTTCAATTGTGAAATCATCTGTATCGAATTCTTTAGTTTTAAATATTCGTTCATTATTTGGGTAGCATTCATTACCAATTGAATAACCATTTATACTTACCATGTTTTGTCCTCCTTGTTTTCTATTACAATTATTTTATCATTCTATTCCAAACTTGTCAACTATTATTTCTCATATTGAAATGAAACATAAATTTTGTGTTAATTTTGGTTTTCACAAACACAGTAAAATCAACACTTTGTGAAAACCAAAATTTCTATTTATTCTTATTAAATCAAAGATTCTATCTCATCAATAGCTAAAGCTACCTGTTTTTCACTTGAGAGCAAAACATGAAGTTTATTTTCCAACAACTTCAATTTCCTATCTTCTTCCTCATATTTCAAAATCTCTAATTTTAATTTAACATCAGTAATCCATTGATCAATACTATAACCAGAGATAATGTATTCATCTTCTAACTCCAAATCCCTATAAGATAATAAATTTGAATTTAATTTAATCAATAAATTAAACAATATCTCTTTATTAGGTACTTGGATATTATACCTTACTCCATCCAATTCTAAATTGCAGTTTGTGATAGGTGAAAATCTCTTTTTAGTTTTTAAGCATTTCTTCTTTTCTTGAATCTGTGATTTCAATGCCATAATCTTTTCATCGTTTACATTTTGTTTGTTTGTCATATTACTACTTCCACTCCTTAATTATATTTTTATTTTTATCATATGTAACTAAATATTTAGGTTTTATTTTATTGAATACTTGTTCTATTGATGCATCTCTAATAATTACTTCATCCTTGTGTCCCTTGCTTAATGCATAAACATTATATTTATAATCACTATTATAATAACTATAACCTCTATATCTTTCTATATGATATTTTACATATTTATCTTCAACTTGAACATAGTATCTATGATATGAATATGCATGTTTATTTAAACTTTCTTTAAATTCAATTAATGTATAATTCATATATTCATCATATTTCTGTTCTCTAGTAGAATAATAACTACTTTTTAATAATTCATCCATTAAATTAGAATAATCTTCAATACAATTTTCATCTACTATATCAATTATATTTCCTGTCAAAGATTTAATAGTAGTAACTTTATAATAATTATATTTTGAATTTCTGTCATAAAAGAAGTATGATTTTGATTCTTTATTGTCACCATTTCTTTCATAAAATCTTCCTAAATATATTAATTCATTATTTTGATTAGTTTTATACGTTGCACCTACAATCATATTCTTACTATCAAATTTTTTCTTTTCATATCTTAAATTATTAAGTTCAACTAATTGTTTATAATCTGGTGAATCTACAGGTAATAATAATAAATCCTTTCCGTCCCATCCATAAACAAATTCACCTTCCAACCCTTTCCCTTTAATTGACGAAGTATTTTCAAGAATATATAAAAGATTTTCTATTGTGATCTCAAATTCGAAGTCTCTGCTGTCATATACTCTACAATATGCATGTCGATGATTCCAATGAGTTGAATAATCACCTGTCTTTTTGTTTAATACAAATCCTGAAATTGGTTCATTAGCAAATTCTTGTGGTTCGATTTTATTGTCTCTCCAACCGTTCCAGCTAACTTCTTTCCTTAATTTCCCTTTTTCATCATAATAGATAATGTATGCTAATTTCTTTGTATATGTATCATTACGATTTTGAAAACCTACTTTAATTGTTTTAGGAATAAATATATTCGTTTTTATAAGATTAACCTCCTTTGTTATTTTATATTTTCAATTTATTCTCCTGCTTTATAATTATAAATAGGTTTAATAATATCTAATATCTCAACAGTATCTCCAATATTATTAATAATTTCATCCATAGATTTATATGCCATAGGTGCTTCATCAAGTGTATGAATACCAACAGAAGTAGTAAAGATACCTTCCATAGATTTTTGATATTCTTCCATAATAATATTTTCTTTTGCTTTACTTCTACTCATTAATCTACCAGCACCGTGAGGGGCAGAATAATTCCAATCTGGATTACCTTTACCTATAGCTAAAATTGATCCGTCACGCATATTAATAGGGATTAAAACTTTTTCATTTTTATAAGCAGAGATAGCACCTTTACGAATAATATTATCTTTAAAATTAATATAATTATGAATTGTTTCAAATATTTTAATATTATGATATTCTTTTTTAGTTATTTCCTCTATTTTTACAAGTTTTAATAATACAATATCTGCTATGATATATCTATTTAAAGTAGCATACTCTTGACATATTTTCATATCATGTAAATATTTCTCTCTCCATTCACCAGAAAGAAAACATAAATCTTTTGGATAAGATGGATGTAAGTTGTTATACTTTTTCTCTAATTCTTTTAATGCATTATGAATTTCATTTCTTTTTCCTTGTTTTTTATAATCAGCAATTAATTTATCTTTTTGATTATAATAATCACTTTTACCACTACATAAATCAATAGCAATGTTTTGATAATATTCTGCTACTTGTTTTCCTAAATTTCTACTTCCTGAGTGAATAACAAGATATAAATTATCATTACTATCTTTATTAACTTCTATAAAATGGTTTCCTCCACCAAGAGTACCTATACTTCGTTCAATTCTTTTCGTATCTTTAAGCGATCTATAACAGTGCAATTTTCTCATTTCATCAAAGTCAGACATTCTACTACTGTGTATGTTTCTACCAGATGGAACAAATTCACGAATAATATCATCTAATTTTTGTAAATCAATATTTACTTTTCCTAATTCAAATGTTGACATTCCACATCCGATATCGACACCTACAAGATTAGGTATTACTTTATCTCCTAAGTTAGCAGTAAATCCTATTACGCATCCTGCACCATAATGAGTATCAGGCATAATTCTAATTTTACCATCTTCAACAAATGGTTGGTTGCATAATTCAATTATCTGAGATATAGCAGTTTGCTCAATATTATCAGTAAAAACTTTAGCTGTATTGTATTTACCTTTTAATTCTAACATAATTCAACCTCCTTTCTGATTCTATATGTATTATACAATTATATTAGTATTCTGTCAATACCTAAAATCATTACAAATCTAATTTTTTGTCATGATTTAATAATTCACTATTAAAAAAACAATATCATCCAGATTCAATTCAACTTCAAAATATTGCCCATTCTCATCAATACAATAAATTTCAATAGAAGATAATGTATGACATCTACCATATTCACTATACGGAATATCAATATTATATTCAGTATTATAAAAATCTTCAAATTGATGTGAATCACTATAATATTTTTTTAATCTAATTAATTCATCTACTATTTCTTCAAATTCTAATTCAGTATAATCACTAGTTGCTGTGATATAATCTCCATCATTTGAATCTGCTTCAATTGTGACAGTAAATATTTTGCCTTTATTTGTTGGTTTTATTAATTTATATTTGTTCATAATAATTTTCTCCTTTTTAATATTTTATATTCATAGTATTACCCTTATTTTTATATTTTACTATCTTAAATTACTTCATCATCCGATGGTTCAAACTGATTATATTTTGACACAGTAATATTAACACCATTTGTAATATAATAACCTTCTACTTTATCTTTAATTCTCTGATTTAATTCTTTTTGAGATATTTTTTCTACTATTATACCATATTTCCTTAATATTTCATCTACATGTTTATTTCTTTCAGTTTTATTATATTTCATAAACTTACTCCTTTAATTTACTCCCTCTATAAATTTAGTAGGCATACCATCAATTAATTTACACTTTGCACATTCACCAATAATTATCATATCTTTTAGTCTTTCTTTTATCATTGGACTATTTTTTCTATATTTGCAATCATAACATTTATCTTTCCAAACTTCATTTTTTGCTTTATTAATTTGTTTTTTAGCTTTGATATATAATAATATTGGCAAAATAGGCAATGATATAATATTAAGCACAAACCAAACTATTTCTTTAATTGGTTCTATCACTTCTTTAAAAGAATATATAATATTATTTTGAACAGTTTTCCATATAAAAACTTCACAATAAAGATATTCTAACGTTGTCATTCTAGCATAATTATGATAACATGGTCTAATTTTTATTTTTTCATTTTCGTCAATTAATATCGTTTTACTTTTTAATTTCATATTATGTATTCCTTTCTAATTTACGATCAAATGTGTCTTTTATTTTAATTTTTTACTACATATAGTGGTATTTTACTATTACACCCACTATATGTAGTACATATGTATTTACTCCTCTTCATCCCATTCTCTTAAAATATCAATTGCTTCGCTATAACCTCTCCAGTTATCGATTCCTGTACATCTGAGTGCTTCAAGAAAATTACTATCCTTAACTAATTCTTCATATTCTGCTTTTGTAATAGTTACTGTTTCTTCTTTCTTCTTAAAATCTTTACAAGCACCAGGACTACAATGATTTGTACTGCAATTATCTTTTGTTTTACAATACATATCATTTTTACATAATTCATCATTAAATTGTTTTACGCAATCAAAGCAACAATCTACATCATTGTATTCGTTCATATGTATTTATTCTCCTTTAATATGTATTTTATATTTTATTTATATTTATAAAACAATAATAATTCCAACAACAATTAAACATACTCCAACCAAACATAATGACTGAACACTATACCTATATCTCCAGTTATTTTGATTATGACATTTATTACAAGGATACTTTTCTTTTGATACACCAGCACTTATACAAGTATAACAAGATTTCTCAATCATGATTAATTCTCCTTTTATTTTATTTTTTTTTAAATATAATAAGAAGTGTGCATAATCTAACAGCTTCGACCACCTATTTCTAGGTTGTGGGTTTCTCAAGGTTACTGGTTTATTATGCCTACTGTTAACCTTTTTTCGATACACTTCTTATCATAAATTTTTATCTTATCACAAACACTAAAAGATAAAACATATATCCATAATAACTTAAAAATATTAATTGTTTAATCATACCTTTAAATGTTCTTTTACGAATTTTATATAGTTGTTCTCTATACTTTTGTCTACCCCCTTCGGTAGTTAAATCATTTTTAGATTTATTATTACTATATTTAGAAAATGCCATTGTAAAAATTAAATATACTAAAATTCCAATTGTAGGATATTTATAAATATCTACTGTCAAAGCATTTATGTAGTAAATAAATGTACCTAAAACCAATGGAATATAAAATAAGTAAGGCCAATTATTATCAAATAACTCTTTGTTTATTTCTTTTTCTGTTTTACCTTGTTCATAAAGTTTTATTGTTAATTCTCCTGTTTTAATAATATTGTTATACATTGGATTTCCTTTTGCAAATATCACTAAGTAGAATGTAAAAAATACTACTGTCCAAAATAACATAATAATCTCTCCTTTTATTTAATATTTTATTTATTATTATAATAATCACTTATTCCTAACTCAAAACTATTACATTTACCATTAACATCTAAATAAATCATTTCATTTTCTAATACTTTAGTACAACAATCTTCCCAATAATATTTACATTCAGTATTCATACAACAAAGATACAAATATTAATCCTCCTTTTATTTAAATTTTATTGTTCGCATAATCTAAGAAAAATATTGATGCAAATAAAGAAGCACACCCTATTTCTGCATTTGTTGGTTTATATCCAAAAAATAAGGAGATAAATAAGATAATAAAATATAGTGAAATTAAATAGTTAAAAGTTTTGCTGACATATTTCATATTTATTTACTCCTTTAATCTTATTTTTTGATACGAACCTCTAATCGCACCACATAATAAATCTTCTTTAATATCATCTAATGTTTCATTACAATCCCATATAGCATTTTCTTCATCCAAACATGTTAATTCCCATTCAGTATAATCATACTCACATGTACAATTAACTTGATATTTTTGTTCTTTATTATCTTTAGTTATTGCTATTATTGAGTGTAATTCTATTTTGTTTATAACATCAATACATTTAATTATAAATTCTTTATCCATATACTCATCTTACCTCACTTTAATATTTTCTTTAATCTATCAAATGCAACATTAATTTCTTTTAACTTTATTCCATTGTCTTTATAAATATCGGGATGATATAATTTTGCTAATTTTCTATGTTGTTTATTAATTACATTAAAATCTCTAGTTTCAAGTGGCAATTCTAATATTGTCAACAATGCATTTAAATTATCATTTGTATTGTAAATATAATAATTATTGAAAAAATATTTAATAAATTCTTCATACATTCTTTTCTGTTGATCTTCATATTCTTTATGAATTTTTTCTTTTCTGATTCTTTCATTCTCTCTTACTATTCTATCTTGCTCTTCACATTTCAATCTTTCTTCTTCTAGTTTTATTTTTCTTTCTTTTGTAAGTATTCTAGAATAATCATTATTGTTAGCCATAGATATCATAAATACAAACAATAAATGAAACATAGAAATAGTTAAAGATAATCTATAATGAATATTAACGAATAATCCTATAATCATAACACTTACAAATATAAATAAACTATATAGATTAAGTTTTAGATAATTAGTATAAACAAATTTAACTCTAGTATCATAATCCATATACAAATGACTTATCCAAAATTTTAATAGTAATATCATTAGATTATTTCCTTTAATTTTTAAAATTATATATCATAATCGTATTCATCTAATTTAAGAATAATAAACCCATTTTTAACTGTTTTATCATAATTTTTTTTGTTTTCTGTATATAACTCACCATAATCCGTTTCTATAAAATACAAACCATTTTTTTCATAATAATTATGTATTTGAAACATTATGTCTGCCATAATATATTCTCCTTTATTTTCTAATAACTATATGGTTCATCACTACCATTATACCAATTAAACGCTAATACAATTATATTTATTATTTTAATATAACCATATTTATCAATAAAATCATCTACAATATTGTTTATTTCTTTTATTGATAAATATAATTCAATTTCTGTTTCACCATATTCATTTTGCAAAATAATATCAATATAATAATTACTTTTATATTTTATTATTCTGATATTTTCTTTTTCTTCTAAGATTTCATTAATTTCATATAAATCTAAATAACCTTCATCTTCCTTTATGTTTTTATATAATTCATTTTTTCCTAAATAGTTTAAAATTTTTTCTAAATCTTGATGTTCAGTTTCTAACCTAATACATTTTGTTGCTACATAATCACTCATAAAATTATTATTCCTCCTAATTTTAGATCAAACTTATCTTTGATCATGATTCATTAAAATATTATCTTTCTCAAAAAATAAAATATTCTTACAATTTATGCAAGTTAACATAACTATAGGTTTACTACAACTAAAATTATAATCTTTTGTCAATGAAACAACTACATCTTCTTTATACCATTCATCATAGTCACATATAGAGCATATTAATTTTTTACTTATAGATTTAATAATTATATTTTTCATATTATAATCCTTTTAACTCTTGATTATGACACATTTCACATCCACTACCATCTTCAGCACAATAAGGTATAAATGAATCTGTAGGTATTTCACCATTATAATAATTATATGGACAGTCACACTCTGCTTCTAATTGATTACCATTATTAAGTTGAATTAACTTATCAATTAATTTCATATTGATTTATTCTCCTTTTCTTCTCTATATAAACTCTCATAAATACTACAAGCAATGTTAATATACTCTACTATTTCATGTAATTATTCTCTTAACCATAGGTATGCTCAACAAATTTTTGATACTCTTTCCATGTAGTATTAGAAATAAAATCTTAATTTCATAATTCTTCTCCTGCTAATCTTAATACATTTTCAATTGCTTTTTTAGTTGATATTAATTTGCCTTTATGATTATTTAAAATATCTTGAGTTACATTGGTCAATTCAATTGCAAAAGCACCATTAGAATTAAACCAAAAAGAAAATCCACTTTTAAAAATTATGTATATTTTCTTATCGTGTTGAAGTACGCCTTTAATTATTTCATCTTTTAAACATTCTAATTCTTCAAAATTATTAGATATATAACCATTCTTTTTGTCTATCATAGTTTATTACCCTCCTTTATTTTATTATTATTTTATCATTCTATTAACTATTTGTCAATCATTATTTTTACTCAACAATCTTCAAATTAACTTCAAAACTAATCTCAGACACTAATTTTCTATATTTAATTCCTGCATTATCCAACATGAATTTAGATGCTATAGTTTGTTCTCTATCTTTATACTTATCACTCAAATACACCACTTCTTTAATACCAGATTGTATTAATGCTTTAGTACACTCGTTACATGGAAATAATGTAACATAAATTTTACAACTATTTAAATCAGTTTTACTATGCAATATTGCATTCATTTCTGCATGCACTACATACCAATTCTTATCTTTTAATCCTTCTGCTCTATCCCAAGGCATAATAGAATCATTACATCCATTTGGCATACCGTTGTATCCTGTGCTAATGATTCTATTATCTTGATTAACTATACATGAACCTACTTTAGTTTTAGGGTCTTTACTTCTTAATGATGCTATGTATGCTATTCCCATGAAATATTCGTCCCAAGATAAATTACTCATTTATATTTGTTTACTCCTTTAATTATTTTCATATTTGGCTTTCAACTTTAAATATTGCTCTAATTCTAATTGTTTTTGTCTTTCTAATCTTAGTTTCTCTTGTTCTTGTTGTTTCCTCTTATGTTCATCAACAAACTCATTATATTCTTCTTCGGTAAATACACCATACTTAATTAAATCTTGATAAATATATTCATTATGTTTTTTACAATTTAATATATAATATTTGGTAGTTATTTTACTATGAACTTCGATTTCTGTATTAAATTCATCAGCATCTTGTGACACAGTTAAAATTCCACCGTCTGTTGTTGCAATTAAAATACGTTCTGCAAACTGATTCATGTTTACATAAGCAATTGTTTTACCAATTAATTCTTCTTGATTTTCCATAAAATACATAATTAATTTCTCTCCTTTTTTAATATTTAAATTTATTTTAAACCAAAACTATGACCTAAACCTATCCCATATTTATAAAAGGTAAACATAAAACCTCTTTTAGCAATAATTAAATCTATTATTTTCTCATATTCAAATTCATTCGTCCAAGTTAAACTTAATCTCCATATCCATAACATATGAAAACCATGTTTATAATCTTTCCATATTAATTTTCTTTTCATAAAAACCTCACTAAATTCATAAATATTTAGATTAAACTAAACACTCTAATACAACATCAATATTATCATCAATTATTTTAACAATCTGACTCAATTCATCCAACATACTTGCAGTTAAATGATGTTCCATTGTTTCAGTATTAACATAAGCATATTTTTCTTTCTTATTAATTTCAATTAATACGTCTGTTTCATAGATTGATATGTATATCTCATCTGGAGGCCAAATAGTCAAAGTAAATTTACTTCCTTCATGATTACCAATAACATTTAATATTTGTTTAATTATGTTGTTCAAATTATCACCTCACTTTTATATTGTGACCAAATCAGGCTTTTGTCATGATTTTAATACTAGATATAGTGGTTTACCTCACTAATACTCACTATATCTAGTGTATATGATTAATTAATCATCATAATTTCCTAATTCTTCAGATTCACTATCTTTTTCTTTATTCTTATTCAACCATTCGCAATATTTTTTACATTCTTCTTTACTTTTAAACCCAATATAACATTCATATTCTAATTCAATATCTTCTACTTCATTAGGATTAAATGTTTCAAAAACATAGTTTATTTTCAATTTACTATATTCTTTATCATATCGTTCAGAAGATTCATATTTAGGTGTAACTACAAATTTATTATCATATTGTTTACTTTTATATAAATTAATAACTGTAATATTTGTTTTTGTAGGAGTATATAATGAATAATATTTTTTACACTTGCAATCTTTTTGAATTGTACTTTGATCTGGAGCAGTATATGTAATTTTTCTTTTTCCATCACATAGATTACATTTTTTATAAAGATATGACTTATCTTCTGCAATCCATAATATCATTTTATCTTCGTATGGAGAAAAAATCTCTGAAAATCTCTTATTGTAAAATTCTCTAGTTATTCTACTATCAATATCTTTTTCTTTATATTCTAGTGTTCTTTCACGATCTTCAATTGAACGCATTATGTCTTTTATATTTTTATTTTCTTCTTTTAATCTTGTATTCTCTTCTTTAATATTTTCAATTTCTAATTTCACATTCTCTAACAAAGCATCTTTCATTTTTTGTTGAAATTCTATTAGTATTTCATCAGCAATACCATGTTCATAATAAGATGGCTCATCATAATAATCACACATATTTTATTTTCTCCTTTTCTATTATTAATTATGAACGTATAGAATCATAACCATTAAATCTTTTTATCCAGCATTTTTCACACATATTAACTTCACGTACAGTTTCAAATCCTACAGAAATTTTAGCATTACCATTTACATCTAAATTAACATATTGCATATCTCTTGTTTCAGTTACTACTTTATGTGGTTTAGTTCTTGCTGGTTGAGGTGTTTTACAAATTTGACATTTAAATGACATAATATTTTTTCTCCTTTTGTATGTATTATCTATTTTATTGTTTTTAATAAGAGACTATATAAATTTGATTAAATATAATCTCTTATTAAATTATGTATTTATTTATTCATTTGCATAAACGGTACTGCTCCATTACCGCCCATAATAGTTTCAGGTAATTTACCATCCCATTTATCAACTGCTCTATTCATTGCTTCTATTTCTCTTAATTTAAGCATTTCAGGTGTAATTTGTTCTTTTTGTACTCTTAATGATTCTGCTTCTGCTCTTGCTTGTTCTACTTTTTGCTTTGCTTCAGCTTGTACTTTTTGTAATTCATTTTCTGCTTTCAATGCTTCTTGTTGTGCAGTTTGTTTTGCTTCAATAGCATTATTAAAACTTTCACTGAAATTAAAATCTGATACATTAAACATTGTGATTGTCATTTTATAAGAATTTAATTTATTTTGTAATATTATTCTCATTTCTTGACTAACTGCTTCACGTTGTTTAATTAAATCTTCTGCCGAATATTTTGCAGTTATTGCTTTTACACATTCTTGAATAGTAGGAGCGACAATTTTACTATCATATGATGTACCTACTTCTTTATAAAGTTGATTTGCAGTTTTAGGGTCTATTTTATATACTAATGCAATTTTACTATTAACAATTTGTAAATCACTTGAAGCTGCACTACAATTTGCTTCTACTTTTTGTTCTCTTACTTCGATCATTTCAAATGAATCTCTAATTGGTAATCTCCAATGAATACCTTCATCTAATACTTCGTTTTGTACTGCTCCAAAATGCATTTCCACTCCTCGATATCCTGCTGGCACAGTAATCCAAGGTTTAAATAATGAAAATCCTACCAATCCAACACATACTACAACTCCACCAATAATCATTTTACCTTTTAAACTAGTTCCTTCAAATAATTCTTTAAGCATAATAATCTTTTCTCCTTTTTATGTATTATTTTATATTCATTTTAATATTTTTAATTTAATAAATTCCACCATTACCACTACAATTACAATAATTATTTTTCTTTTTATAACCATATCCATCTATTTCATCATTTCTAGCATGGATATATGTGTCTGGTTGATTTTGTTTAATATCTGACACATTTAATCCTTTTTGCAATTCTTTAACCTTTCCCATATATTTATTATATTCTTCATCTGTTCCATTTTGGAATAACTCATTTTTTATTCGTTGAAGTGAATTATTAATTTTTTCTTTGTTTAAATTACCCATATTTTATCTATCCTCCTTTCATTTTGTTTTATTATATTTTATATTTATTTTTGTATTTTGTCAATACTAAAATCATGACGAAAGAAATGTTTTATTCAAATATTGA
>Ga0209728_1000524_pt1 | contig 30270 bp, 53 predicted proteins | sample RifGroD1_FD_183997 | JGI IMG/M metagenome (GOLD analysis project Ga0209728, IMG submission 183997) | Groundwater microbial communities from Rifle, Colorado, USA - Groundwater D1 (SPAdes) (version 2) | ecosystem: Environmental > Aquatic > Deep subsurface > Groundwater | place: Rifle, Colorado... | reverse complement strand
TATCATTAAGAATAATTTAAGTGGCAGAATTAGTTTTAAATGTAATGATTTTGGTCATAGTTTAACAGTATTAGGTAATAGAGATGCATTATATTTACCTGATGTTCAAGGAAGATTTATATCATTATACAATAGTAAACAAATGGAATTGCAAGCATTATATCTAGACCCAGATATAGCAATGGATAGATGTAAATTATTTAATAATCTATATGATAGGAAAAGAACGGTTGCTAAATACTTCTACAAAGGTGATGATCTAAATGTTGACCCATTTATTCAATTTCAAATCAATGACGACGAGACAAAAGGGTTATTACCGAGATAAGTGCATAGTTGATATAATAGAAGAATTTGGAGTATTGACAACATTACAATTATATCTGTTGTTTTTTTCTTCAATAAAATATGGGGTAGTTAAGTGTAGGGAAAGATTAAGGATATTGAAAGGCAAAGGTAAGATTGATTCAATTAGATTAGATATTAATGAGTGTAATATTTACTTTACAAATAAGAAGTATAAGAATAATAGGTTTATTTCACATGATATAAATAGAAATTGGGGATTTATCTATTTGTTGAGATATGTGAGTAATAATTATAAATATTATAAGTTTAATGATATTGAGATAGAATATGTTATGGAATGTGGTAAAAGACCAGATGGGATTATAGGTTTTATCAACTATGTAACTAATGAATATAAGTGTTATATTATTGAGAGTGACAAATTTGAGAGCAATAATAAATTTATGAAGGTTATTAATTATAATGATATATTTAAAAATAAATTGTATTTAAACGAATATTGGTGTAGCAGGGTTAAAAGATTCCCTAATATATTGATTGTGTGCAATAGTGAGAATAAAAAATTGAAAGTTTTAAAGAGTGTAGAGATAGATAATATCAAATATAGTTATATTGATAATGGTGTAGAGAAGAGATTAGGAATAAAATTTATAGTTAAAACTGTGGATGAGATTAAATTAGATTTGGGATTGTGATATTTTTTTTGTAAATTTATTGGTTGTACATTATAATATTATTGTATAGATAGATTATGAGATAGTACAATATGTATGACAAGACAATGAAAGATATGAGTTAGGATATATGTAGGAATATGTATTGTAGAAGATATAAATAATCCTGTCCAATGCTATTAATTACTTATTAGATGAATCAGGAGTAAGAAATTAGAAGTATGAGAACTTCTGTGATATAGATTTTTTAGATTGGATTTGTGGTGGACAGGTGATAGATGGTATGGTAGATTGTTAAATTGTTTAATATGCCCCGTTAGTTGATTGATTGGATAAATGATTAGATAGTTAACTAGATAAATGATTAAACAAATATATAAATAAATAAGTAGGTATATAATTATATTACTAAGCTATTAATTATATAAATAATTAGATGAATGATATATAATAATAAAATATATTTTGTTCTGTGTATAGATTAAAATTTAATGGACAAGATAAATGCAAGATACAAGATAGAGTAATAAAACAAAGCAATATAAATAAAATGGTAATAGAAAGGATAATTTAAATGGAAAATGTAGAAAGTGTAAATGTTAAAAATAAAACAATTGATGTTAATGTTAAGAATATAATGTATTTATCATCAATAATATGTTTATCATTGTTCTCTGTGGCAGGATTAATGATAGGAGATATTGGGAATAGAAGTGGGATTGGGATATTAGGATTAAGTGATTTATTTAAATATATTAGTTTTGTTTGTTATGGTTTAGGTGTATTTTGTGGTAGTTTGTTGTGGTATTTGGGATATATTTATAGGGATAAGAATAATGGGAATGAGAATGGAAGAATGGATTCAATCTCTTCTATAAGAATACATTGTAAATAGATGAATGAGTAATTAATTTAATCTCTCTAAATGGGAGATTATTTTTTTGAAAGTATAAAGTTAAATATTATGGATAGATTAATATCAACAAATTATAAATATAATAAAATATAAGGAGTGAATTTAGTATGATAAATTATAAATTATTAAATAAATCAAAAATGAAAAATTATTTGAGTAATAGAATTGGTTATGAGATAAGCGAAATTGATTTTAATAATTGTATAGAGTATATTGTTGATTTTGCAGAGTATATAAATAATATGAGAGAAGGTAATAAGTTTATAAAAGAAGGTGCATCATTAGAGATTGTTATTTGTGGTGAAGTATTAGAGGTATGGGTTAATTATAACTTTGTTTTGGAGAAAGGGATAGAATTTGTTTTTGATTGATTTTGATTATGAATATAAAAGTATGGATGAGATATTGAATATGTAGATTAAGTATTAGAATAATATAATAATATATAAAGGAGTGTTATTAATGAAATGTTTAAAGTGTGATAATACTAATTTAAGTATGATGGTTAGAATGATTGTAATTTTTCCTGTAGATTCAAATGGAGATATTTATATTAATGATTATGAAGGGTATGATGATTTATTAGAAGAAGCTATATATGATATAGGTAAAGAGGATAAATATTATAGATGTTGGAAATGTGGATTAGAATGGAGAATTGATAAAGATATAAAGAATGATAAATAAAAAATGATAAATATTATATAGATATAGGGGAGAAAAATATGATAATTAATGTGCAGAATATGGATGAATATGGTGATAAGTTTATTAGTATTTTGAAATATAGGAGTAAGTACGTTGTGTGAGTTTAGAGTTATATTAAATAGATTAGTATAGTATTAAAATTTTTTATAATGTTAGTATTTAATTAAACAAATAAAAAATAACCTCAATTGAGATTATTAATTTAAACATTTATTTAATTTTATTATTTCATCATAGTTCTTTCTAGCAAAATTATTAATGCAAGATTCATTTTTATTATGATGGGTAAAACATTTAATACATAATTTCATTTTATAATCAATTTGCTTTGCATATAATTTAAATATTTCAGCAGTATTAATTGCATCTTCAACAGATTTATGTTTTGTTCCTTCAAAATGTTTATTATTTAGTGCTAATGTATAGTCTAATCCTGGTTTAGATTTTAATTTATTTGTAATTTGATAAAATGATTGTAAATCAATATATCTATTTAACCAATTTGTGGATACATTGTTTAGAATACAATCATTTCTTAAATTAATAATATCATTAATTCCCCAAGATATAAGGTAAAAAGGATTATTATTTTTAGATGTAGAAAATTTAATCCAATTTTTAAATTTAGATATGATTTGAGTAAATGATTCTGCATTGTTTATTTGTGATTGTTTAATATTGGTTAGTGATAAAATATTGTTGGTAAGTTTAGGGATTAGATTAGGTTTAATAAATGAATGATATGTGGAAACTGATATTAAATTATTTGTGAAATGATGATTTGTATATTTTACTGCACCTATTGATATGATTTGTGATAGGGGTGTGTTTATTATGGTGTTTGTTGTGTTAATTGTATTATTATTGTGTTTTAATTTAAGTTTATATTTAGATTGATTAAATTCTAAATCAAAGATGATATAATTCATTTATTGATATTCTCCTTTTTATTATTTTTGATTATGTGTGTGTTATTATTAATGTGTTATTTATTATTATATGATATTTTTGTTTATATTATTATATGTTATTTTTGTATGTATTATTATAGATTTATAAAATAAAATATAAAATATGCTATTAAATTAGTTGTAAATTAGTATTCGATATTTATGATTTGATTGTCATTTGATTTATAGTTTATTGATGGATTGTTGATAATATTTATTTATTGTGATAGTATATAAATGTGTTGATATTAGTATGTTTAGAATGGATTATGGTAGGGAATAGAAGAGAATAGAAATAATGAATATAGTAAATTGGAATGAGATTGTGTTAGAATTGAGTTAGTATTGAGATAAAGATTATATATTTGAAAATATTTATTATTTGTATGGTTAGACGATTAATATGCGAGAGTCGTGTTCGTTTATAAAATTTGTGTGATGATCTAACTGATGTGGTTCGATTACGTAATTCCGTTATATCGTAATTTGTAAACCCTGCCCGTCATGCTCCCTGCTCATCTCCTTTAAATCTCCTTTGTATCTCTCAACATAATAAACCTTATACGAAGTTATTTTAGTAAATTGTGGTATTGTTGGGAATTGTTAGGTTGTTTGTTGTTGCGTTGTGGTGTATGAGTTGTAGGTGTAATCTGTTGACTGATTGGTTAGCTGGTACATAAAATACATATTAAAAATAAGGTTAAATTTTGATTGAAATAAAGGCTAAATAAGAAGAGATAATTTTAATCAGGTATAATATGACCTGAGAAATTGAATAGAGGGGATATAGGCTTTATATCCGGTTAATTTGATGATTTGATAGATAATATATAAGTGAGTGCTTTGTAATCACATTGCCACAAGTGAAGTTATGACCAATTAATCACCGGATTTATAAAATTTATCGTACGTGTGGAACGTGTGGAACAAATGCAAAATATAATTCTAATGTTCCACGTGGAACATATACGTTATTACGTTATTACGTTATTACGGAATCTCGTAAGATATAACATGCAAAATTTTGTTGAACTATTAAATAAGAATAAATCCTAAATAAGAATCATTCCTATCTAGTAAATTTTCCTAACAAAGAATAATTCCTATCTGCAATAATAACCATATCTACCACACATAGTATTCATTTCTACATAATTGTATCAAATCACAAACAATTTATATCCTACTAAATCACTCGGATATAATTTTAATTCCTACTAATTTACTATACTTTACATAGTAATCAATACTATATAATAAAACAATAAATACCACATCATATAATATTCAATACTATATCACATATTATAATATACTATCTAAAACACATAGACCACACAAGCCACACATAGATCACATAAGAGGTCACTAACCACCACTAACACATAAACACATACCAATACAGCTACAACTATACAACACTCCAAACAAAGCTATACTATCTATATACTATTACCACTATACAATGCTACCATTTATATCAGTATCATGTTACCAAATTGTTACCACTGGTAATACATCATACTACTAAATATATCATACTCATATCTTACTTGTGCTACCAATATACAATACCAACAATACCAATCTATTACCACTATAATTTATATTACGTTATTGTGTTTCTATCATAATATATCAGTACATAAACACAACACAATAATACATAAGCTAACACCTATATATTAACCTTGTTACTATATACCATAACTTACATAGTTTACTGCTACCAAATCACTATATCACCATATCAATATTACCAATCAAATAAACATCATGCTACCATAAATAATAGTATCAACTAAGTATCACTCACACAAATAAATTATATCACTCCAACATCAATAAAGTATCACCTAAATCCTACTAAATCCAAATCCTCTTATCATCAATTCCCTATGCACCTACACGTTAAAATAATTATAACCACCTTAAACCCTATCACAACGCAAATAAACCCTATTGTAGTATACGCCAAATTTAAGCCTAAATTAAAATAACGTATACTAACACCTACAAATTAAAAATATAATTTTATCCTCAATATAAACAAACAATTAATCATATTAATTATTCCAAAATATTATATATAAATCACCTCAAATCCCTCTAAAATCAGCCAAAAACCAAACAAAAAATATTTTAAAATAATTTTATAAATTTAATAAAAATACCTTAAAAACACCTCAACTTAACATAATAATATATAACTTTATCCAATTAAAACAATCTATAAAATATAAAAATAATTATCTAAAAATAAAGGATATTTTCATGCTCTTGTCGAATACTATAGTAGTAAGACCGATTAAAATAATTAAATACAGAGCAGGTCAGTACGGCGAATAAGCGGATTGAGCGAAGACCTTTCTAAAGCTGTAGGAGGGGCGAAGAGCTGGCTGGGTTAACCAGACGGGGAGAGCCTACGGATTAAGAAAGAGAGCCTACGAACGATGCCAGAGTTGCCTGAATAAATCCTTTTTAAACTTCTTAACTTAAACTATAGCTTATTTTGCTATGAGATAAGGGGTTTAAAAAGGATTTATAATTTATCCTTAAATTAAAGGAGGCTATATCATGACCAATATAATAATGAAAAAGGTTAACTGGTTTCATGGAATTACATTATACATAAGTAATACAAAAGAAATTATCACTCCTGACCCTTTTGGAAATACTGAATTAGACACAACTGCACCTGAGTATATTATAATTAGCAATGAAAAGGGAAAAGGTTATAATGTTATGAAATTTGATTATGCTACAGATTATGTTAAAACAACAATATTAGGAATACAGGAATTAAACAGTATACATCATTGTTACAGGTTGCTTTATGATGGATGTAAAACTATCAAAGATGCAAAAGGTTATATCCAAGAGTATGCAGAAGAATACAATAGTTAAGGGATACTAAATCCCTTATAAAGCCTCTTAGAACGAACCATAGCACAACATAACAAGAGGTTTTATAAGTGATTTAACCAATAACAAGAACACCTAATAACAACTACATAACAGGAGGTAACATTATGATTAAGTTTTTGCTCCAACGTCCTGGATCTGGTATGGCAATAGGAACTAATTTTTTAGTCTATATTATTGATGTAAACGGTTATGAAATGGGAATAGAAGCATTAGACAATGTAAAAGAATGTCCTAACAAAATAATGGTTACATTGTTTCACTGGGAAAACGAAGGACAAAAAAATAACGGTAGTCATTTTGCAAATAATGAAGCAAAAACAAGTTTTCTAAAAGTATACACTGATAAAAAAGGAAGGTATTTTAACTACAGTTATAACAATAAAAAATGTAAAGTTTATATACCTGTATAACACCAACAAAACAAGGGTAAATTAAATCCCTTGTAAAGCATCTATTGAGACTAACAGGTGTTTTACAAGAGGTTTAACCATACTATACATAACATACCAAATTAAAATAAAACTATAACAGGGAGGCGTTGAACAATGGCAAGACCTAAAATTAATAGAATATTATCCTTTGCTCAGTACGCAAAACAGGAATTTAATTGTAATCCTGATACTGCAAAAGGTAGAAGTAAATTCTTAAAGGCTTATGAGTGCGAATTAGATATAGTAGTTAATAAATATCCTAATACTAGCTTAAACATATTGGAAGAAGGGATTATTGAAGACATAGCTTATTCAGCTTACTATGATTATCTGAGAAGTAAAGGTGTTTATGTTCCGTATGGCTTTGACGGTGAAAAATACGAATATATGGACATATATAACAATGGTAAAATATTGTAATCTTTTTAAATAGTGCAGGATAATCTATAACAATAAGGTTAACCTGCATTTTATAAAAGGATTAACTTAAAAAGGAGGAATACTATGTTAATGGATGTTAGCCGTAACCGTACACCAAGAATAGTTAATGTATGTGACAATTGTATGAGAGAACGCGAGTTAAAAAAATACAACAATGGCAAGGAATTATGTGTTCCATGTGCTAAAGGTCATGGATTAATTAGAACACAAATGGCTGCAGGAGATAATGCAAAAGTAGTAATAACTGCAAAGACTCATTTATGTGCCAATTGTACTAAGAGTATCAAAAAAGGAACTAAAGCAATAGCAGTACAATTTAGAAGCACAGAATATGGATTATATCGTGAATATTATTGTTTAAATTGCAGGGAGTTGGTATAATGGAAGAAAAATACAATAAATTGTTACATTCTCTTTTATCCATCCACAACAGATCAAAAGTATTTCATGTTCCTGGTAGACACAGTAATCCTAAAAAGAACGCTGTAAATGCTTGTTCTTGGATTACTGAGGAAATAGAGGGAATATGTAAAGAATTAGAAATTGACATTAACAAGGAGATAGAACAGCATAACAAATAAGAGGCTAAAACCTCTTATAAAGTCCTTCTACACTCTTACCCAACTTATAACAAAAGAAGGATTTTATAAGAAGTTTTACATAATATAACAGATTATAAAAGGATGTATTTCAATGTTAGCAATGGTATTAAACAACATTAACACTGACACTATAACAGATATTACAACTACAGACACAACACAGAACGAACCAACAAAAGGAGGCTCTACAACAATGAAAGGCAACCTTAACACATTTACAGATCCAACAACCAACCTATTCCACAAAGAAACAATTCCTTCCTCTAATGAATTCCTTTTCCTAAAAATGTTACATGGTATGACTAACCTTCCAATTGATACCATAATGCACGATTACAAACAATACATAACAATGCCACATAGTCATGTTATTTCAATAGACACAATACCCAAAAAAGACCGTAACAAAGTTAAACACATAATAACTAAAAATATTCCCTTTATGCTTAAACAGATATATACATTGCAACAACTCAATATTTATTACTCTGACTGTTTACAATGGTTATATTACCAAGGTAAATTATTCCTAATTGACTTCGATATTGCTTCATTTGGAGTAGATTACCAAGATTCTAATTATTCCCTATTGTTCAATTTTTTAACTGCATTTGATATTGATTGTAGCCTAATATCTGATTCAATACGTTACTTAGACTTATTTAAAAACGGCTCAGAATTCTACCATACTGAGGAAGAGCAAATAAACTATAACAGACTTAATGATCCAAGTATGGTTAAAAATTATATTTACTATTCCACCAATAAAAGGCATATACAACTACAAACCAAGAATATCCATATTTACACCGATTTAGGAAATATGGTAATAACAGATCATATATTAAATCCAGAAATAACTAAAGAATGGGAATTAATAAGAGTAGTATAATAATTTAAGTCTACCTTAACCGGGTAGGCTTATTTTTTTGTCTATTTTTAAATATTTTAATTCCCAAATTTTATCCAATTCCTCTATAACAGACCACCTAAAACCACCTTCCATATAATACCATAACAGCAACCCATAATCCAACCTTCCATAAAATCCCACAAAAATAACTCTTTACATTCCACCTCATAAATGTTATAATGAAGTTTACCGACACTATTATATATACAATCTATCAAAAATCTATCAATTAACCAACAAATTAAATAGAAAGGAGAGCAGGAGAAAATAGATATAATTATTTTGCTAAATGTCAATATGTTTTTGTAAGAATGTATAAATAATATGTAGGAAAAGAAAAATAATAATCTAAAAAGGAGGAAATTTATTTTGCAAAATAATGTAATAAATGGAGTTTATAAGATTTCAAATATGATAAATAATAAAGTATATATAGGAGAATCATTTAATATTGAAAGAAGATGGAAAGAGCATATACAAGAATTAATTAATAATTCTCATTATTCCCTTGAATTGCAAAAAGATTATAATACATATGGTAAAGATAATTTTAAGTTTGAAGTATTGGAAGAAGTAGAATATAAATATAAACAAGTTATAAGAAAATGTTTATTGATTATATTAGAAGATAAATATATAAGGCAATACAATAGTATTAAAGAAGGTTATAATAACGAAAATACTTTAGAATTGATATTAAAAGGTGAAAAAGCACTATTTAATAATAAAAGTATTGACGGAAGAGAAATATTAATTATTAAAAAAATAATAAAAAATATTGAAAATAATGGTGTATATATTCCAAGTAAGAACGCAATTAAAAAAGAAACTGAATCTAAAATCAAAAAAGAATTAAAACCAAAAATTAAAAAAGTAACTGTACCAAAAGATGGCAGAAGTATAATAACAAAAGAAAATGTAGAAATAGTTGCAGATAATTGTAAGAATTATATATTTGAGAATAATTTTATGAAATTAAATACAGTATTAAAAGATATTGGTTTTAGTGTAAGTAAAATATACCAAATATTAAGAGATATTAATATTTTAAATAATGAAAATATATGGCTAATAGATGATGATTCAATGTTTAAAATGGAATTAAAGCTACATTATGAAAATAAATATTATGTAGCATATTTATCAAGAAAAGGTTTTAAATTTATATTAACTAAAGTATTAAAATATATACTTGATAATAAAATAGAAATAACTTTTAAAATATCATAAATTTAATTTTAGACTTTTATAATCAACTATAAAAGTCTAAAATTTACTTAATAAAATATCTATATTTTACTGTTAAAAAATATATCATTTCACATAATATATATTACCATCTATAACTTACAATGCTACCTAAAATAATAGTATTAACAAAATATCATGTTACCATTTATATTAACATCATGATACTAAATTACTACCAACCTATTACCTTCAACCGTTACCATCCACCACCAAAATTTTGGTATCATCCAAATATCACCAATTTCCCTCAATCCTTCTCCTAATATCTCAAGGTACAAACATACACACAATATTTTATACAGCCATTCTTGGGCATTCTGACAACACATAAAAAACCCTTATATAATCATAGGTACAAGCATCACCTATACCAAATCCTACCAATATTCAGTATAAATATACATACTCACTCTATTATACATGTATAAATGTATAATTCACCTCATTTTTAGCCTACATTGACCCTAAAATTATTATATTTATAGTCTGTCTCAGTGCTATTTAGTATCATGCTACCAGTATACTTTTCAATTTAACATCATGTCTATATGGCAATTACCGGAAATAATCATAAAATTTAGTTATCAAATTATGTAGGAAATTTATGATTATAAATAGGTAATAAATATATATTGTAATAATAAAATATCTAGATAATAAGATATATAGTAAACGATTGTTAACTTTTATATATCTGTCTTCCGGTTAATATTTACCAAAAAATAGCAATAAATAATTGACTAAAAGTAAAAATAATTATGTACATTTATATTATACTGATATATAATAGTAGTTAGATTATATCTAATTTGAAGGAGGCTATTCAATGGAATTATAGGAATTAACTTACATTCAATTTTGTAACCATATTTTAGAAAATTGTAAGTATAAAAAAGCATACAAAGCAAGTCCTGAAAAATGGGAAAGTAAGAAAAAGGATCTGCTACTTGACTGGAATAATATACTTTTAGAACGTGCTGAAGTTGGCAGTATACCTGAGAAGGTTATAAGGTCATATGTCAATATTTTTGGCGAAAAGGATACAAGAAGGATTTTTAGAGGTACAAAAGAAAAAGGTTTATATGATTGGGAGCAGACACAAATTAAAAAACAATATAGAGAATCAGAAATAGTAAATATAAGGAAAATTGTTTAGCCTACTATTAAGTAGATTATTTTTTTGAGTAAATATAATTCTTATTCTTTTTATTACCCTTCTCTCAATCCCTCCACAACTCCACACAATCCCCATATCACCGCTAAAAACCTAATTCCCTTCCCTTATTACCTCCCAATTTCCCAGCACTCCCAAAAAGCCTCCTACAGCAATAATTAGATAAAAAATCATCAAAATTATAAAATAATTGGATATAATAATTATTTATTTTGCTAGATAATTGGTAGTATATGGGAGTTAATTGAGGTCGGGAAGGTTTATAATGGTTATATATAAAATAATATTGATAGTTTGATAAATAGAAATGTAAAAATAATAATTATTAAAATAGTATTGACATACTACAAAAAATCATTATAATTAGTAATAAGCAACACACATAATAATTTTAAACCTTTAAAAATTCTTTGAAAACTAAATATAATTTATAGGAGGTATACATAAATGAAAATTAACTATTTCCAGAATATTACTACCGCTGAAGAATTGAAATCAGCCTACCGCAACTTAGCAAAACAGTATCACCCAGACATTAACCAGTCACCAGAGGCCACAGAAATTATGAAAGTTATTAACGCTGAATATGAATATCTAGCACAGGAGTTAAAGAATGAAAGAGGCTATACAGAGACACAAAAACAAGCTAACGACTTTATATCCATAATAAACCAGTTACTCAAGCAGAAAGATATTGAAGTGGAAATTGTTGGGACTTGGCTTTGGGTACGTGGTAAAGGTACATTTGAAATAAAAGATTTTATCCAAGAAACTTTAGGAATGATATATTCAAGAGGTCAGAAGGCTTTTTACTGGTACGCTGGATGTGTACGGAAAATTAAGAAGTCTAGCAGAAAGAGTATGGAAGAAATTAGGAATAAGTATGGCAGTGTGATACTGACACCGGACAAAGATAATTCACCAGTCCCGACAATGTAAATAAGATATAAAACTGCTTGGTAGACTTGAAAAAGTTAAAACTAAGCAGTTTTATTATGTCTATATGGCTTTACAATAGGTTTATTAGCTTACTAATTATCTTTTATGTGTCTATGTACCTATTTTATTAGTTTGCTTGTTATGGCTTATTATAGCTTGCTTGTGGCTTGCAATAGTAGATCATATTACTCAGTATCAGTTTAAAAAAATTATAGATAGTAAATATAAAATAATGCTTGCAATTAGCTATAGAATGTTTATAATAGATATAGAAATTAATTTTAGGAGGTTGAAACAATGACAAAGATAAATACAGTAAAATCATATACACTGACAGAATTAGTTAAAAGGTTTAATTTAACTCAAGAGCAAACGGAATTTTTAAAAGAATTTAGGCTGGATGATAATTATAAATTTTATGTTAAAAAAGAATCTAGTACATTGTATTTACTTAGTTCTTTATTAATTGGAAGTAAATTTACAGAAGAATTATTCTTGATAGAAAAAAGATAATTTAACCCCCCATAAAGGGGTTATTTTTATTTCATAACCAAACAGCGATTTTATACAATTATTGGAGGCTACAAACCCTTATAAAACAAGGGTTTATGTTTTGCGTTTTTATAAAGAATCGAAAAATAATAGTTGTATTGATGTTTAATCTGTGTTATACTTATTTCAAGGCAAAATATAATTATTTTACATAGGAGGTCGGACAAATGGCAATATATACAGTGTGGACTATGGGATCTGGTGTATACGGTAACGCAATCCTGAGTAAGATTGACGAAAGAGACCTGCTAGGAAGACATATAGGTTATGCCAACGGAAAGAAGGAAATAGCAATAGTTATAGCCGAATTTGAGGCAGAAGAAGCCAGACAACAGACACCTGAATATCTAGTACCTTTGGTAAATGCCAGTTTAGAAGGTGCTTACATAGTATGGAGAATTAATCCAAATGGTGAAAGTTTAATAGATTATTTCCTAAGAACTGGAATTAGTAGTAGTAAAGCCTATACCTTGAAAGAGGTAGAAGAAAAATATAAATGCAAGTTTGACGGTCACAAATTTATTATACAGGAGGTGAAATAATAATATGCTAACATGGGAAGATTTAATCTTTGTATATGTGGAGTATTCCAGCGGTAACAAGGGTTTTATCTTGTACCATCCGCAAACTTTACAGAACATGAAAAACAAGTATTCAGGAAAATGTAAATTCAACTTTTAAATAACCCGAAAGGGTTTATTTTTTGGTCATATTAGCCGGATAAAATAGATTCAAATATAATAAAAATAATAGTTGTAATATAATTAGTCCTGTGTTAATATAGATAGTAATATTACATATTGATTTTAAGGAGTTGAGGCAATGAACAAAAAGGAATTAACTGCAATACTCAGCCACTATAAAAATATATACTATACTCATACAGTTGTTGAAATTGACAAGACCGACAGCCTCAGAGAATTTAAATTTTTACTTGAATCTTTAGGACTGAAAAAAGAAAGATACATAGTTGAAAATGAAGTTATAGCCGAAAATTTGAATTTAAAACCAAGTGTTAAAGAATGCTATTCAATGATATTTGAATCATTCACCAAGTATGGCACATATACAAATTATAATCTAGATGAAATTGATACTTATTACCAAGAGTTAACATGGGAATTTACAGAGGAAGAAAATAAATGTCATAAGGCAAGAGTGCAATATATTTCAGAAAATTCCTAAATTAACCTTAGAAATTATCTAAGGTTTATTTTTTGCTCATTATCCTTCTTCCTTCTCTTCTCCTTCTTCTTACCCGGTCACAACTCCAACACATTATATATTATCCTTCCTCACGTCCCATACAGCCTTTATAATTCCCTATAGCCTATTCCCATACCTACAATTCCTTAAAATCGACGTAAGAGAAAATATTAGATATAGTTAGATATGATTTTAATTTTGGGTGAATACCAGCCGGGTCGCTCATACAAAAAATAAATATAAATATATCAGAAAAATTATAAAAAATATCTATACAGCCAGCCGGGAATATGTTATACTTTATTCAAGCAAAATTTTAACCTAAATTTGAGGAGGTTTTTATAAATGGCAAAAACACCAGTAACAATAATACATAACTTAAATGATTTAATCGGACGTAAAGTAGTTTTTACCGAAGGTTATTACGAAAAACGGTCAATGGGTAAAATTATAAGTATTGAAGAATATGAAGGAAATATGTACCAATTTAATTATGATGATGGCAGAAGTAATTGTGAATATAAGGAAGAAATCGATTATTGCTTAACCGAAGGTGTAGAAATAGAAAACTATTACAAACCAAGGGTAAAAAGTAGAAATACAAAAGGCCAATATGCAGTAGCAGGTAAAACATGGAAAATAGATATTAACAGAATCAGAAGTGAAATAGTAAAAGCAGGAAGGAAAATACCTACAATTAACTAACCAGCTTGTTAGGCTGGTTTTATTTTGTCCTTTTGTTATGGTCAATTTTAATCCAGCCAATACCAGCCAGCCAAGCTGGAGCGAATTAAAATTATAAATCTAATTATAAATCTACGTCAAAAATTAACTCAATACCTCATACCTAACCTTCCCACAATCTCTTTTAAGCCTCATTAAATCCATTCTACATACATTTACACCTTCAACTCCTGAAATGGCTTGCTATGACGATAATTAGATAAAGTTAGATATACTGATTATTATAATTCATTGATTATTTATTGATTATATATCATAAAATACTTAGATAAAACTAGATAAATATATATTAAATTGTATGTTAATTTGTTGTTTTTGTTTAAGGTGTTAATTGTTCCACGTAGAACATAATAGAATTATAATAATGCTTGCATTGGCTGAATATATCGTTTATAATAGTATTATTAAATTGTTTCTCAGGAGGCCGAAAAAATGCATGGAATACACAAAGGAATAGAAGAAGTAAACGGAGTTATAATTGGCGGTGAATATTTTACAGGTGCAATATATTATGATGGCAGAATACAGAATCAATATATAAGCGGTGACACTGAGCAGGAATTAATTCAAAATGCTAAAGATTGGGTAAGAAAACAGAAAGAAGATATTACAAAATTTGGCCTACAATTAAAAGATTCATGTTTTCCAGATAGCAGTAAATGGGAACTAAGAATTTTTAATTAATCCCTCATTTGAGGGTATTTTTTTGTTCAAATATCTATACAGTTAAACAGATATATGTTATACTTATCTCACGACAGAATACATATATAATTATAGGAGGTTGACCGGATGATTAAAACTCTAAAAGAAAGATGTATAGTTTGCAATGGTAAAGGTAAAAGACAGGTATTTGATGATAATATAAATAGATGGGCATATATAGAAAATAGTCCAATATGTAGAGATTGCAATGGGACGGGAGAACGAGAATATATTTTAACCACTAACGGAACAGACTTTTTAAAAAGAAAAATATACTTATAGTAGTAAATTAAGATCCTGCCAATAGAGCAGGATTTTTTATGTTCATATGTAAAATAACTAAAAATAATATAATTAGCTAAACTTATACATAACTATACAATATTATACACGTTATAACCCTTAAAAACATGATAAAAGTATTGTTTTGTTTCAAGTGATTTTTTGTTGACTTTTTAAGAGATAGGGAATATAATTAGTTATGAATTTATATTAGATTGTCTCAGGAGGTGCAACGAATGGCTTTAACAATGCAAGAATATTTTACAAATATAGTTAATAAAGTTTTAACTTCCGTAGGTTGTACAATAGATATAAGTATAAACATATATGATCATAGCACTCTAAAAGGCAAAGCTAAAAAGGCTCTAGGAATATGCTGGAAATCAGAAGAAGGTTATTTTATAACTATAGATGAATTTTTTTTAGAAGAATGTTATAAGTATTTTGAATTAAATTCTAATTTTAGTACTTGGGAATTAGGCACTTGTAGGACGTTAGAAAGTGTTGTCTGTCATGAATTAGCACATTTAAGACATTGGAATCATACAAAAAAACATACTGATTTAATGAATAATTTACTATCAAAAGTAAAGCAACCAGAAAGATATTATCAATATTTAAATAAAAATTTCAGTTAAGAGGTTATAATTTAACCTCTTTTTTATTTTACCTTAATTATCTTTTCCCAGTGTTCCACGTGGAACAAAAGACAAATATAAAATACTCAAAAATTTATCTCCAAACTATAGACATTTAGAAGTCAATTTGATATACTGTTATCAATATAAATTTTGTTTCTCAGGAGGTGAACAACTTGACATTAAGCCAACACGCAAAACTAAGAATGCAACAACGCAAAATAACACTAGAAGATATTCATAACTGTATATGTCAAGGTGTTCCCTCTGTCAACACAGACAATAGCATAAAATATTACTACAACCATTTAACCGTTGTAGTAAACCCTGAAACAGACAATATAATAACAGTATTTTACAAGTCTAATTATTATAATAAGGTAAAATCTTACTGTAATAAAAATAACATTTCTATAGATGCAGCATTTAACCAGATCAGAAAGGGGTTATTAAAAATATGTTAATATTTGTATATGATAACATAGAAGTGGAAGCAATAACAAAAACTGAAGTAAGGGGGAATAAAATAGTAAATAATGTAAGTATCCCTTTTACTTCTCAAATTATAGAATCAAAAAAAGGTAAATACTTCTTGCTTGATAACAGGAGATATTACCTTAACAAATTTACTATAAAATAGGAGGTATTAAAAATGTTAAATCCTATAACAATATTAAATAAAAGGAAAAATGGTGCTTGTATGAATCCTAAAGGTAAATATGATATGCTCTATACTTTTGGTTGTGTTGAAGATGGGATTAAAAAGATAGTTGAAGTATTAGCCTTCTCAGCAAAAGAAGCTAGACAAAAAATAAAAGAAGGTAAATGCTTAATAATAAAAATATGTAATAACTAGCTTTATTCAGCTAGTTTTTTATTTGTCTTTTTCTTCTTCTCTTTTCCGTCAATCATCTATAACAGCTATAACAGCTATAACAGCACCACCACACAGACACAAGCAAAAAATAATTGTAGACAAATGAAACCTAATTTGCTATACTGTATTTACTACTAGTCAATCAAATTTATAATGAATCAGCCAGTCAGAAAGGAGTTGATTAAGTGCCTAATCTAAATTTAATTAAATTGTTTGTTGCCGGGAAGATATCGGAAAAGGAATTAAGGGAAAGGATGCAGGTTAATAAATAGTAAAATACATAGCATTAAAAAATAAACTTTATAGGAGGCTGATTTAATGCAAGAACAAATAACTAAATTAATAGGAGAATACAACAGAAAATTATTAAATTTGAGGGTTGAAATAGCTATAGCAAAAGAAAGTAAAATAGATTACATTGAAGGAATTTACAAAGGAAAGGAGATTGCATATAAAAAAGTTATAACTGAATTAGAGAAAATGTTACAAGTTTAACCGCTAATGTTAGCGGTTATTTTTTGCTTAATTTCCCTCATATCTATAAATCAACGTCCCACAATCGGCCACAACACAATTAAAAATTAAATCAGGTATCAATATACCTGCATTTGCTGTATGAGGCTGTCAGAGGTTTTATAATTGATTTTTTAGATAATTGCAGGGAAAATATAAACTGATTAAGGTATTGGGAGTATTAAAAAGTATAAACCAGTAAAAAATTTAATAAAGAAAGTAAAAATAATTATCTAAATAGTATTGACATACTATTTCACATCATGATATAATGTCTTTAGTTTTAAGAACGGAATTCAAGTAACAAACAACTAAGCCACTAGGGAGGCGTTCTCTAGATGTTTTAAATGTCACTCTTAACTTAACTATTGTCACAATGTTCCTAAACTATTTAGTAGTATCGAGCAACAATTAAAGCAATTAATTATACTTCCTCTGGAGTATTAAACCTTATCCACACTAATATATTTAACATGTTGCTAGTGGTATCTATGAGCCACGAAAAGCCAGTTATAGAAAGGTATGCTAAACCTTACCAAACAGCAACACAAGCAAAAGACCATTGCAGAACATATTATAACAATATGGCGATGGCATGGAACAAAGCGGAACGCAACTTAACCAGCGGTTACTGCATACGTTAGCAGGGCGCAACGTAACAACAGGAACACAAATAAAAGGAGGATGTTTTATAGAATAGGAAAATAATTAATACATACGGTCTGATTAATACCCAAAAATTAATCTAGTGTAGGAAATACATAAAGCAATATTTCCGAAGGTACACCATAACCTATAATATGGGAATGAATAAAAGTTATTTACTATTATGTTCCTTGGTTTAATCTGGAATTATCCAGAGGTAAATGAAAGAGAGAATCAAGGGCAATAACGGTTATAACTTTTATTTTTAATTTGAGTAATAACAACTTATAATAGCTTAACCGATTTAACCGATTAACAGAGTCAAACCAGACACAAAAAACCTGCTGATAATTAACCTTTATAGAATCATTGGTGAAATTGTATAGGATGAATTTGCCAAACACTCGCGGGAGGTATTACAGATTCTTATACTATATTTTGCTAAACATAACTATAATAAATTATTGTTGGCAGGTTATGAAAAATAACAGAATAGGAAAATAAATATTATTTAAATTGTGCTTGACATAAGGATTAAAATTAAGTAGAATTTAGATAATACATAACAACAATATAATTCTAAGGAGGTTTTTCTTAATGAAAAGTAACATTGCAAAAGGTAGCTGGCAAGCACAGATTTGGAAGGAGTTACTTTCCGGCGAATCTATAACAAATCCTTTGTCTTACATTCGCGGAAATGCAGCCAGATTCATGGGAAAAATTATATCTTCTTTTTATTCCTTGCTTGGCAGGGCAGAAAGAGCCGGATATAATATTTCCGTCAAACGTGGGCCGAGAGGCGGTTACTGGAAAGCTACTTATCAGTTAATTTCCTGTCCATTGCAAAAGTAGTATAATTTAATATGTATTTTGTTGGTATATTGTTGTATAATGAAATAGTCTATAACAACATAACAGCAGTATACCAACAAATTCCTTAATATTATTTTAGTTGTATTTGCTTATGTTAGAGATATATAATATAAGTAGGTAGAATTAAAATAATAAACGGCTATAAGCCGAAGGGAGATAATACACATGATAGAATTAACAGTAAAAAAGTTTAACGATTTTACCAGAGTTTGCCCTGTTGTTGCACGTATCGAGGTTAAAGAAATTAACCAAGATATTCCAAGTATTAATATCTTTAGGCATGATGTAGATAGTCAAAATTTTATGAAAGTTGATATTTCCGGTGACGATGGCCAATATCATTATTCAACTTATTATGTCGAGGAAGGATTTTTGACACCTGAAGAGGCTGAAGTATTTATTGAAAAAACACTGTCAGAAATTAGGGAAGAAGTTAACAGGCATAGAGGATCGCAATGGGAAAATGAGGAAGAGTATATAGTAGAAATTTAATTTCTGGTTTATCCTCATTAGGTTTATGACTGGTGAGGATATGCGAAAGATTAAATTAACAGGGAGGTTTACACCTATGACATTAAAAGAAAAAATACAAAATTTTGCTCAAGAAGTGGCAGAAAATACCTACAACGACAGCAGAACAGTAATAGCTTTTACAGATTTTACCTTTACAGTAGTTACTGGATCGTGGGAAGCAAGAAAACCCGTCTGGGTTGCCTTTTCCGGTTTATGTACAGATAAAGAAGTTTATGTGGCTTTAGTGCAGGGTTATGAGTCAAAAGAAGGAATTCCTGGTAGTTTATTGGGATTAATTTAACTACTTGTTTCACGGTTTACGGAGGTATACCCGTTAAAAACCTCCTACCAGTAAATTTAAAATAATCTATAACGGGAGGTAATTATTTATGAATATGTCTTACTGTCAATTTGAAAACACTCTTCTAGATCTAAAACAATGCTTAAAAGCACTTAGAAACAGGGAGATTTCCAGCGAATCAGAAAAGAAAAAAGCAGAAAAAATGATTAATGATTTTTTAGATTTTTTAGTTGAGGAAGGTATTGCTGAAGAAATAGAAAATGAAGACAGAATCAAAGAAATTATTAATGAATGTAAATAGACCCGAAAGGGTTTATTTTTTGTCTATTCAGCTATAACAGCACCCTGCAAACCTCTATAAATCAAGGCTTTTAAAATTGCCAAAACATGACAAAATATAGTTTTTATTCAAATAGGGATAATGAACATAATTTCATTAAAATTAGTTAATTATATGGCTTGACAATTATAATTATAATGTGTATAATAAATTATCAGTTAAAAAAGATAATATAGGAGGTAGAATGATGAAAAGAGCCATAGTATATTTCAATCCTGATAATATGTTAAATACAAGAATCAACGGAAATATAGAAGATATTAGTAATTTTTATAAAATTGATACTATTTTATTGTTGGGCTATAGTCCAGAAAATGAAGATGGAGAACCATATACAATTAAAGGATTAGAAATTTTTAATAGTGATAATAAATTATTATATGAAATTGGTGATTGTACAAGTAAATATAAAAAACAGGATTAAATTATATAACAGATAAAGCCGAAAGGTTTTTATTTTTTGTAAAAATACTTGACAATTATATTAATGTTCTGTATACTTATAAGTAGTTAATCGAATACATATTAACAGGGAGGTTTACCGCATATGAAATTTACTCAAATACCACAATTAACCTCAGTAGGCAATAATCAATCTAATCAATCTTTAAGATATTTACTAGACCACCTAAACGAATGGAAAGATTTAAACTTACAATTAAATCCAGATTTCCAAAGAGGTCACGTATGGACGGAAGAACAACAAATTTCTTATATGGAATTCTTACTTCGTGGCGGTAAGTCGGCTAGAGTAATATATTTCAATCATCCTGGCTGGATGAAAAACTTTAAAGGTGATTTTGTATGTGTTGATGGTTTGCAACGGTTAACAGCTTGCATAAAGTTTTTACAGAACGAATTAAGAGTTTTTGGATTGCTTTATAGTGAATTTGAAGATAAAATTCCTTTTGACATCGATTTGCTTTTTAACATCAATAACCTTAAAACACGTAAAGAAGTTTTGCAGTGGTATATTGAATTCAATTCAGGTGGAACTGTGCATACTGAACAAGAAATTAACAGAGTTAAAGAATTATTAAAAAAAGAAGATTAAGCCGAAAGGCTTTTTCTTTTTGTCTATAACAATCTATAAATTAACCCTTGACAATATTATATTTATAGTCTATACTTGATTTATTGGCAGGTAGTTAATACATAAATTTTGAGGAGGTTTTACTAATGGCGAAATGTATCAATTGTGAAAAGCAAGAAACAATGGTTAATAATATTTACTGTGAAAAATGTGACGAAGAAAATTTTAGTCAATATTGTAAGGATGTCTCAGCAGCTTATTGGGCAGAGATAGACGAAATTAATGCAGGAATTCACCCAAGTCAAATATTTGAATAGATTAACGAATTGATTACATAATATGGAAAGGAGTTGGAAAAATGGATTTAGTAGTATTTGCACAAAAAATTATTGATTTACAAAATAAGAAAGATAAACTGCAAAAGGGAATTATAGAAATGATTGTAGAATTAGATAAAAAGCTTTTTAGGCACTCAGTTAATTAATTTTCTAGGGAACATTTGGTGTTAGTTGGAATTCAAGCAACATTAGAAAAATTAATTAACTGAGTGCCTAAAAAGCACTCTTTTTTATTTGTTCAGACTACTTGACATATTTATATTTGTAGTCTATACTTATAGTTAATCTAATACATAATTTGAGGGAGGTTATTAACTTATGAAAATACAAATGTCAAAAGGTTTATTGTCTTTAATTATCATGGTTCAAGAGTACAGAAAACACCTTATCAATGAATCAATATTTAGAGCAGATCATGGAATAATAAAGGAAATTAATTGGATTAAAGAAACAGAAAAATATTATTGTAATATTGATAGTAACATTTTAAGAAAATATGGTTTAAGCAAAAATATATTATCCTTTGAGAAAGTTATTAGTTTTAAAGTAACAGAGGAAATGTTAAAGACAGAATCAGAGGAATTAGGGAAGTTTACATTTCAGAATTTTTAAGCAGGGATAACCTGCTTTTTATTTTTGTTTTATATATTCTGAGGTATTGACAATGAAACAGAAGTAATATATAATTGTACTTGTAAAGCAAATACATAATAATTTAATGGGAGGCCGATATACAATGAGTAAACAATATTTAAGATGGTTAAATACAGAAATTGAGAGAACTAATAATGAATTGCAGGGATACTATAAAAGTATTAAATTGAGTATTGAAGAATCAATAAGTAGCAGCAGTAATTTAGTAGAGTTAATTAGAACATCGCAGGTAAAATTAAAAACACTGGAACAATGTAAAATAACTTATAATGCATATAATGGAATAACAGAATAAAACAGTACCTTTAAACCCTTATTTTATAAGGGTTTTCTTTTTCCAATATTATGATCAATGGAAAATTTCATTTAAAAGTTTAACCTTGACATAATTATATTTGTATTGTATACTTAGAAAATAAATATATTAATTCAGGAGGTAAGTATAATGAATAAAATCACTGAGCAAGAATATAATAACCGTAAAGAACAAATTAAGTCTAGTATAGTATTATTTAAGCAAATAGAAGAGAAATACATAAGTATTACATTAGATGAAACTAACGACCAGAGTATTAAAGATCAACATGGTTTATTACTTAACACCATTAACGATGCATTATATATCCTTAATAATGAATTAAACGGTCTAGAGGATGAATGGAGCAAAAGAAACTGGACATATTCAGATTATGCAAGTTATAATTTGGTTGCAAATAATATAGATTAATTATAAGAGGGTAAAACCTCTTATTTTTATTTAAGATTATAAAAATAATTACATGAATTTGCTTGACTTTAGTATCTCAATACTATATAATTATAATTGTTGAAAAGGAAATAAACCTAACCTAAAAATAAAATATAAATTAAAGGAGATTGATAATAATGTTGCAAAATAATAGTTTATGTGTGGTTGATGTCGCAGGTATCAGTATTTATAATTTTGCAAATAGCCAAGAGCAAGCAGAAGAAACATTAGTAAGAGCCATTGAATCAAATAAAGAAGACATTGAAACATGGAGTAATCATTGTAAGAATTATCCTGACACTGAGCAATTTAAAATATATTTGAAACAAGCACAGGATAAAAAATATGAAATTATGATATATGATGAATTTGTTCAATTAGAAAGAAAACATTTTCTAGATGAACCATTGAAAGAAATAACAGAAGAGACTTTTGAAGATATGCTTAATGTACTACCACCTATAAAATGGTGTACAATAGATGGTATAGAAATGTTTTGCATGTCCGAGATGTTAACAGGGTTTTATACTTCTCAGTATATACACGATAAAGGAACAAATAAATATTATCATAAAATTGTTGATGTTACAGATAAGGCAACTTGGGGACATAATTTCATATAGATTAATAACAGGGCTAGGGAGCAGAGGTCGAGAATTCCGGCGAGGCTGAAAAAGCCTTTCCGCTTAACCTGTTAAACAGGAATTAAAAGGAGGTTTTAAAATGAATAATAATAAATTTCCATTTCATGTTCTTGACGATCTATTGAGTGGTTTTACTCATGATGATCTTGTAACTGCAATTCTGAGCAATGAATCAGTAATAACAGAACAAGCCATTAAAAAGGTATTTAATGAGATGTTGCAGCAACAAATTAATGATGCAAAAGCAACACTTAAGGCCAATATGCAGGAAGTTTTAAAAATTTGTATAGATAATAAGGAGGTTTAACAATGACTAAAATATTAAGATATGAAGAAATAGGAAGAAAAGCATTTTGGGGATATGAAGAATACCAAAGTTTATTATTACAGCAATATCCAAATGGCTGTACGTTACAGGAAGTAATTAACTATTTTACAGAACATGGTGAAGAATTAGAAACATTAGGATTAATTTAATAAGGGGTTAAAATCCCTTTTCCTTAATGCACCTAACCATAACAAGGTTAGACGGTCACAAGTCCGATACAACGCAGAGTGAGGGGAAATAAATACATATAACAGGAGGTATTCAATAATGCAGAATAATACTTTAATATTTGAGGGTGCAGGGAGTGAAATGTTTGAAGTTGGTAATTGCCGAATAAGAACTAGAATTAGGAATATAGAAGGTAGATTGATTTACTTAGAAATAAATGGATTTCAAAACAGTGGTAAAACTCCTAATTTTGCTAAAGGTCTTGATGTTGTCGGTCATGTTGATTGTTGCTTTTATGCGGATCACACATGGGATACCAGGAATAACAGTTCGAGTAAATTAGCACATATTACTAAGTTTCATTTTGAGTATAACAAAGAAAACATTTTAAAAATTGTCAATGAAAATTTAAATTGTTCTTTTAACGGTATGGAAGTAGTCAACAAAGGTTTGCACGTTCACAGCACAAAAGAACCTTTATGTGATTGTTCTGCATCAGGATATACACCATTCAAGGAAACAAAAGTTAATATTAGTGTCCTTGACGGTGTACAATCTCAGCAGTATTATGAGAGCAACAGACTAGCACGTTACGCACTGCCTTATAGTTTTGTCAAGGAAATACCAGCTTTGAAAAACTGGATGCAGGATAGAACCAAGAAAGAACAGGAAGACTTTAAAAAGTTTAATTATTATACTACTCTTATATGGGATAAGGAAGGTAATATTTACTCTATGGAAATATCTGCAAGACAGAATTTTGTTTCAATGAGTTTTGGATTTGAGCAGTTAAACGAAGTAATAAAAGCAGTAAAGGAGTATAACAAATAATGGAATTTACTTGGTTTTTATGTCCACACTGTAGGCAAAAATTATTTAAACTTTTAACAGGTGCAAAAGTTGAAAATATAGCAGTTTATTGTAAAAGATGTAAAAAGGAAATAACCATAACCGAATAAACACCTGAGCCTTTGAGCCATTAACGAAGTATTTTTATAATACTTGTTAGTGGTTTTTTGTTTGTATACCTCTTTATATAAAGCGATTTAAGGCTACACATTAGCAAAATGATAAAACATATAGACAAGTAAATTAAACCGTCTTAAAATCAATCCTATAAAGAAAATAAAGCACATACAGAAATATAAATACATATACCATAAAAATAATGAAAAATACATATCTAATCTAAATCTAATAGGAAGGAGTATCCGACATAGTGAACATACAACAACAGAAGGAATTATTAAAACTGTATAAGCAGTATCAGACCACAAATAAAGATATAATCAAAGCTAATATAAAATCATTAATGGATAAGGAAGACTTAAAACCTGCCATAATATCTGAGTGGGCAGGAATACCAGTACAAACAATTTACCAGTTAAGAAAGTATAATAACGCATATAAACCAGATTTTATGACTACTATTGTTTTGTGTGATTTATTAAAAGTGTCAATAACAGAAGTCATAAAACCGATCCAAGGCTTGAGTATCCCAGAATCAAAAACAAAATGGGATATGTCAGCTAAACAAGAATTTGTTTATGACTACAATAAATTGCAAATAGAAGAAATATGCAAGAAATACAATATAACACAAAGAACGGCAACAGAGTATAACAAAAACTTTGTTAGAGAGTTTTAGGAATAGTTTATAGGTATAGAAATTCTATGAGATTATAACAGTAGCTTATAAACCACCTTTAAGGAGTGTATGAAATGTTAAAAACAAAGATAGCCATAACAAAATGGATTGAGTCAAATTTTAAAAATGAACATGAATTTTATAACTTTTTGGAATATGATTATTTAAATATGTTTGTTTTAGATGGCAAAAAGTTAAAACCACAGTATCAAGAGCAATATAACAATTTAAAGTTAAAATGGGAAGAATTGCATAGCAGTATTAAGAATTCACCAGAGATTCAAATTGTAGAAAGATATGGTAAAGAAACACATAAAACCATGAGAACACCATTAAATTATATGAATTGGTTTTATTACTCAGATGAAAAAAGAAGGAATAAGTTATTTAAGAAAGTCGTTTGACCGTATAACAGCAACGTATTTTTCGATCTTGATGAAATATATGTCGTATAATATTATGTGATAAGATTTAATAATATACCATTTAATTAATATGAGTCTATAACAGCACCCATATATTGACATCTGACTTATATTCATAGTATTCCATATAGTCCCATAACAGTCAGTCTATAACCAAACTGATGAAAATAACAAAATTGTATATGACTGTATAACAGCCGAGGTATGACCAAGTTTAGGGAATTAAAGTTTATAACAATTAACTATATGTGGTAATAGTACATAGGTTTACGGTTATCCTTAAACCGTAAAATAAATTTATAAGTTTGTATGATTAGTATTGACATAGCAAAACGTATGTGATACACTAAACACATAGAAATTATATTTACAATTTGTGAAGGAGTTGAGCAAAATAACTGAACAAGAAAAGAAAATACTTGAAAAACATCTTGATAATATTCGTAGTTTACTTGATAAAATTCCTAATACTCAAATTGAGGGAACGACAGAGTATAGAATTATTGTTGAATTAGAGAAAGTAAATTCAGAGTTTGAAATTAGCTATATTGGGAAGTATTTATAAGTATTTTATAAAATTAAAGGAGGATTACAAATGAATACAGAAAACACCTGTCCTAATGCAGAAGAAACATCTTCAAGAAACAATAATGTTGAGGTTAACTGGATTAAATGTAAACTAACAGAACAAGGCTGTGTATGTAGCTATATGTTACCTATGAAGTTTAAGTATGTAATGAACAGAAATTATTCCTCTTGCCCTGGATATGTGATAAATAGCAACAAATAATAAATAACAATTAATATGTTCTGTTGTCTATCTTACACTTCTACCCTTTAAACAACAAGTAGGATAGTATAGAGGACATAATAAATTAAAGGAGAGATTGCATTATGATTAATTTAATTCCTGAGAAGTATAGAACAGATATGAATAATCTTGTTTGGTTACATAATTTACAAGAAGCATATAACGCATTATCATTAAAGTATCAAATAACTGAAATTGTCCCTTTGTGCTTAGAAGAGTTTATTCAAATGTCTGCAAGAGATTTAGTTGTTTGCAACATAACCAAGGCACATACCGGAAGTATTGATGTTTTAACTTATGATAATTTGGAATTGTTTACCAATGTGAAATATAACAACAGTGGTTTATCAATAGATACTACTTTCCAATATGAAATATTACATTCCTATTGCATGGAAGATCGTTACAAAGGAAACAAAGGTTTTCACACCATAAAGTACATTAATGATAAGGGATATGAAAATTATTTGACTGAACATTCACAAAGATATAAATTTGATAAGTATATGGAGTATTTTATATTTAAAATTAAAGCCAAGGATGCAAAGAAAATAAAAATTGACAATCCTTCCCTTGAATATTTAAAAACTATTTTAACTGAACAAGAATTCCAAATTGCTAAACATAATTTTAAGCGAATAAACAAGGATGGAAGACTCTTAGAAGAATCAGCTTAATATAAGGGGTTTTCGATACCTAAACTTTTAACAAAAGCATAATTTCATAACGATATTTTAAAGGAGGAGAATATTAACATGGAAAATAAAATTAAAAACAGTATTAGAATTGAATTTATAGATCACAGTGGAGATAAACATTGTTATTACAATGAGAAAATAAATAATAATGACCAAATTCAATTTATCGGAGTTAGTATTGCAAGATTTATAAAATCTTTAGGATGGTCAGAAGATATTGTTTCGGATATAATAGATAGTATAGATAATGAATGTCCAATGAATAATATCGAAGAAGAATAGGTAATTAATTGAAACTTCTAATTAAGGTATTTCATAATAAACCAAATTTAAAATCAAGGAGGAATACTAATGATTAAAAATAGGAATGCAGAAGTAGCTTTTAACAAAAAGGAAATACATCCTAATCTACTATACATTAAGAACGATGAAGGAAGTAACAAACATTATATATTTGCTTTAGGTAAAACTCCAAGAGGTAAATATCCTCAAGGATTTCAAGTTTCTTTTTCAATGTTTGAGAAAGAAGCCAAACAGACAATAAAGAAGTATACTGAGGAGTATAACCAGATTAATAAATAATCTACCTACCTGATGAGTACCAGATAGCAACTGGTCGATAACCTGTCTTTATGGCAGGTAGTAGGAAGCTAAATTTAATACAAAGGAGTTTTAAAAATGAAAAAAGTATGTAGATGTAAACTTTGTTCAAGTGGTCTTGTGATGAAGTTGAAAATTGATAATTCTATTCCTATTTGTTTAAAATGTGAAAGTAAATTAAAATAGTTGTTGCAATTATATTTACAACGTGCTATAATTAATAAAGGAATCAAGAAAGGAGATACATAATGAATATACAAGAATTGGTAATATTATTAGAAGGTTATAAACCTGTAAAAGTTGGCGAAAATCAAATTTATTATGATAAAAGTACAGATGTTTTTATTGTAGAATTATTTGAATTTGTCAATGCAAAAGGTGAAAATTGGTTTAGTATTGATGATGGATATGAGCATATTGAAGATGCTATAAGGGCAGCAAAAACTAAAAGAGCAACTTAAAATTTGAATCAGGGTGATAGTTCTATGCAATTGCTTATTGACTTTTATATTTATATTGTGTATAATTAATATAATAAGAATTTAAAAACAGGGAGGATTACATAATGATACCGAAAAGTATATTAGATTACGCCAAGGGAGTCTCACAACTAAAGAAAGATACTGGAATTGATTTACTAAGTTTTGATTGGAGTGAACCAATGCTAGAAACTGAAAATGGTTGCGTATATTTTTTAACTTGGGATAAGGAGAAGGGAGAATATATAGTAGAGCCAGGAGCAAGACAGGTTGAAAATTGTGAGGGAATAAATAGTAATAAAAGGAAAAAGGAGGAATAAATTAAATGAAAGCAAAATATATAACAATTCCATTGTTGAAAGAATTTAATAAAAAATCTTATAATCGTAAACTTGAAAATAAATTTATTAACAATTTACCTAATGATTTGTTAATGCCACTTCATACACATATGATGGCAAACGAAGATTCAATCAGATGTAAATTTGTTTATAATGAAAAAGGCAATATGTTTACTTTGGATATGTCAGTTAAAGATTTTAATGAACTTCCGTATATTGAACGTGATTAACTCTTAGTATTAACTTAGTGGAACGGGCAACCATAAAAAGTTAATGCTATTAAAATACCAAAACCATTAGACAAGTGTTTCACGGACATCTTCTAAGTTTGTTATCTCTGTCCATTTGATAAGACATAAATGGACAGAGGTGATTAAATTTAAATAATGGAAGGGAGATAAGCCTATGTCAGACCAAGAAAGATTTGAATTGTTCACTGAGGAATTATCAAAGTTAAGTATGAAATATGGTATAACGATTCAATCTGTAGGTGGTGTAAGGATATTCACAGAAGGTGAATTGTTAGAAGTAGAATATAGTAGTGATTATACGAGTGGAGATTTGTATCCGTATGTAAAATAATTAAATCAATGGATAGTTTTATTTAATTATTGCTTGACTTTTTAGAGTTTTGAATAAAATTAGTAATTCAAGGGGGTGTTTATCGTCTAATATATTAATGAAATAGTAATATAATAATGTATATAAATTAAAAAGGAGAATATTATTTGTTGGGTAAATACACTAAATCAAGTCCTAAATTTTTTGAAAACATTAGAGAAATAAATGGAATAAAAGAACGTAGATGTTCTAATTGTCAAGAATGGTTTCCAGAAACAACGGAATATTTTTATATGATTAATAAGAAAAAACCAGAAAAAGGATTTCAAGCAGAATGTAAAAAATGTGCAGTAAAAAGAACAATGAAAT
>Ga0209728_1000520_pt1 | contig 30320 bp, 26 predicted proteins | sample RifGroD1_FD_183997 | JGI IMG/M metagenome (GOLD analysis project Ga0209728, IMG submission 183997) | Groundwater microbial communities from Rifle, Colorado, USA - Groundwater D1 (SPAdes) (version 2) | ecosystem: Environmental > Aquatic > Deep subsurface > Groundwater | place: Rifle, Colorado... | reverse complement strand
TGTACCTTCCTTTGGAAAGTTGCTGCGAATATACTTTTGAAATCAACGGTTATTCTATCATAATTTTGTCTTTTACATCAAAATCAGAGGTTGTTTTGGTTAATGGTGTGTAATTTTCAACAACCTGCTAACAACATCAGCATTTTGATCGATGATGGAAGTAAATGGAATAATATATATAATCCTATCGAGATCGTGGATTTTAGCGTGATGAAGGGCAAATCGAAGACTAGCTAGTGTCTTACCACCTCCAGTTGGTACTGTAAGGGAGTAAATTCCTTTCCCCCCTCCTGCTGCATCAAGACAATGTTGAGCTATTTCTACACGTAAATTATCCACAGGGGTCTGCGGTAAACCGAATTGAACAAGTCGGCGTTCCAGGCGTTCGATCAAATCCTGCCAACCTAGGTATAATCCATTTTGACGGTTATCCTTTATTCCAGTTTTCTCAGAATCTGCCGTGTTTTGCCGATCAGCATCAATAAGAGCACTAAAAAGGAATCGAACAAATAATCCAACTTGAAACTGAAATACAATCGACAATGGATTTTTTTCTGGCGACATCGCAAATACTACTTTTAATATTGACTCTATTGGTTTTGTAAAACTCTTTTCCGAAATAATGAAATTCAATCGTTCTAAAACCTCTACTTTATTTTGGATCTCATCAAAATGCGTTTTTTCATACGTCTTTACTATTCTCCTCGAGAAATTATCCACTGTTCCCTCTGAATTGGTTGTCAAGCAATCGATAATCCCCGAATGATGTGAAACGAGACAGAGAGAAAGAATTTGCGTAAGAATCCTTTCCGTTGGGTTTCCCGAGGAAAATCTATTCCCTAAAAACTGGGCTCCGGCAGTTGAGTGATCAATCTTCCCTTTAAGTTCTTTTGTATCAACATATTCTATATCATTATCCGGATCGAGAAGTCCGACCGCAGATTTAATATAATCTTGAAAAATTTGACTATATTTACCAATATCATGTAAAAGTCCAAGAAGTTCTCCATAATTTGCACAACCAATTTTATCGGCATTTTTGCGACAAAGCCCAGCCACACCTTCAAGATGATCTTTTAAGGTTTGGTTTTCGTGCGCTATCGCCTTTTCCCTCATGCCTTCTTCCTCTTCCAATATTTTGCCATATCCCCCAATCCTAATCCCCCGATTCCGAGATTGCAACCTTGATCTTCCCTTATTCTAAATCACCACCTATGACACCCGCTGTCATCCAGGATTTATTTTAATTTTTTTCCGCTGAATTCTTCTTCTCGCTCAAGGCCTTGCCCTGGCAGTAACACGATCCTTATATTCCGCCTCGCCCTCCATATTTGAGTTGGAAAAGCTCATCCACTAAGGCCGACCTTTTCTCTCCAACGGGTTCGGTGTTCAATTTCCGGTTTAGTTCCATAAAGCGGGAAATTACTTCCTTGGTTTCGGCGCTTTCGTATCTTTCCCATAGCCACGCGCGGAATTGGGGAGTGAGAAACTCAAACGAATCAAAGTCAACGTTCTCAAACCACCCAGGCTCATCCACGTTTGCCCCGTGCCACATATCATAAAGTCCCATGGGCTTTCCCGCCACATATGAAAACAAATAAGGATTCGAGAACAGGGTCAGGTAAAAATAGGCATTGGCCTTGGCGGTCTCGCCTCGATGGAAAAACATCGCGGTCCAGGCAAGGTTCATGATCGGTTCCCCGATGTCATCCGGAAAATTCTTCCAAAACCAGGTGTAGTAGCGCAAAGCCGGGGTAAGATCCATAAGCCGCATCTGGAGGACAGGAATCTCATAACGGTTCCCCCTTCCGTCGTCTATAAATCCCATCCGTGCCTTGAAATCTGACATGGCTTTCTTGTAGTGATCGATTTTTACCTGAATCCGTTTCCGTTCCGAATCTGTCATTTTGGTTTCCCTTTTTTAGCGACGTAATCCCAATGGCTCGGGAAATCGTCCCGGTAATTATAGGCACTTTTCCCTGGAACAAAACCTCTCCCGCATCGTTTCTATCTCTTCCATCCACGCTTTTCTTAATCCCTCCGGCGCGAGGATTTCGCACGACGCGCCCCACCTTAAAGCCTTGCCCAGTATTTCCGGGTAATGGGCTATTGGCAGGGCAATTACGAGCCTGACTTGCCCGTCTGACAGCATTTCTTCATTAAGGGTTTGGGATGGGTGCCAGACTTGGTCCCGGACGATGCGCGCTGCCTTTCCCGTGAACGCAAGGCGGGCCTGTTCCGTCGGTGCGCCTTTATAAATCCCGAAAGAGCCTTCCATGTAGCGGTCTACTTTTTCTTGCGCGAAATCCCCCGTGAAGGGCGAATGCGTCAGGATGGTTTTACGCATGCGGCCCACAAGGAAATTCCTGAGTTCACCCGATATGGAGTCAAGTGCCACGACATACCATCGCCCTGAGTAATTCACTATCTTTAGCGGTTCGATCTCCCTAACGGTGGTTTTACCGCTTGGATCAGTGTAGGTGAGTGCGAGCCTCATCCGGTCGATGAGCGACCTGAAAATATCCTTGAGCTTTTCCATGGGCGGTGGTTCGCATTCTTCGGTCTCGAAGATTATCGAAGCGGCGATCTTGAGGTAATCCCGCGGGATGCTGGCCTCCACAGCCTTGGCCAGTTCTCCGGTCACGAAAGGGACGTAGGACGGATTTCCGCAGAGACCGCGTATCACTACAGAAAAAAGGAGATTCCGCTCGTTCAGGAAATCAAGCTCGTCATAATCGCCTTTATAACGGTACGATGCCGAATCCCGGTTCCATACCACGGGTGCTCCGAGCCGGTCTTTCATGAACTCAAGGTCGCGCTTTACGGTTCTATCGTCCACCTCGAAATGGTCCCGTACTCGCGCGGAGGTCACGCCACCGTCCTCCCTGATTGCCTGATGGATGAATGCCACACGTTCGAGTTGGCTCATTATTCCCTCGTTCGATTCCTGCGGGTCAGCCCCTCATTTTTCCCAAGCCGGGGGCAGACACCCGCTTTTCCTGACGTTGGGGTCAGACCCCGCTCCTAGAAATTTGGACGTCTGACCCCGCATCCGCCAACGATTGGGGTTTAACACAAAGGTTCCATTTGTAGTATAGCATGTTTTTCATATAAAGCCGTAAAATTTTTATGCCAACGCCCCGATGGAAGGTTACTGGGTGCGCTTGAAACAGGAATTGGTCTATCGTCGTCATTTTCTACGCGATTAGCCGCCAGGGTCGCTATCCAAGAATACATTGATGTTTTTATAACTGACTCAGAACCAGTACTGCATTGAGTTTCGTCGCGCCGTCGGCGTATGCCAGCAAATCCTACTACGGAAGGAGAACTTCATGAAAACCAACTGTCCACTATTGACAGCATAGGTCAAACCCCGTGCCCACCGGCGACTGGGGTCGACCCCACGTGGCCTGGCAAGCAGTGAGCCCCAATCCTTGTTCGTATGAACTGGTAGACGACTTTTATACGAGGCAACACTGTGACAAAATTTATTACTATCCTGACAATATTGGCTATCTGCATAAGTACTATTTCATGTGAATTGATTTTTACAACTCCCGCGGGAAACATTGAACTTAATAAAACGCAAACTTCAATTCTTTATCGTATTTTTGGTAAAGAATTCGTTGATGCTAATATGAGCCGCGTATTTTATGCAGATACGCTTGCTCGTGTTACGACTACATCTGCCCTGGCTATGTACGACCCATTAGATTAAAACATTTACGTCTTATCTAACGTGTATTTGAATAGCGACGATTGTTCACTTGTAAATATCCTTGCTCACGAATTGTATCATTTATATTACGTTACGGTTATGGGTCGCGCGGTTGATGTCTTTACGCCGTCTAATATAAATCAACTATATAAGCTCCCAGACGATTTGACTATTGAACACCATTATGAAACGATGGCGTCGATAATTCAATTTATCGCATATATGTTTTATATGCAGGAGTGTAATCCAGACATCGTATACGACACGATCTATAGCTTAGATGAATTAATCGACTATGCCAATACCTTTTGTGGTATGAGCATCGATAAATAATTCGAAGAGAAGTGCAAATCTCTGCGGGCTAACCCTTCAATTGCCTGACATGAGGTCAGACCCCACGCCTGAAAAATCGGACGTCTGAGCCCGCAGCCGCTGGCATCAACCCGCGACGGTCGGCAGCACTTTCTGCAGGGCCTGGATGACCAGCTCGAGCAACTGCAGGCAATCGGCCGGCTTGGTGTGGTAGCCGGTGCCGGTGGTGAACTGGCGGATGACCACGGTGCCGTACTCGTCGTCCCCGCCCGGCTCGATCTCGTAGCCTTTGACGCTGATGCCGCTGAAAGCCCGGTAGAGGGGACTGGTCCGGCCGCGCAGCAGCACCACGGCGTACATGTAGGGCACCGGTCCGTTCGGGCCCTTGTTGATGGCGATCTGCAGCTGCACGCCGATCAGGTCGTCCGGCTTGCGGCGGGGCTCGAGCATAAAGCGCAGGTCCTCGGGTATCTCGTTTTTCTGCTTATCTTCGTCGAAGCGGATGTAGGGCGTCAGGATCATGTCCTTGGGCCGGGTGGCGTTCATCAAGGGCAGGAAGGCCGGCACCTTCATGGCCAGGTCGGCCGGCACGAACAGGCTGATGGCGCCGAACAGCAGGGCTGGGATGCAGAAAACCGCCAGGTCGAACAGGGCCAGGCTGACGTGGGGCGCGTCGCCCTGGATGATGAAGGCGATGCCCACCAGCACGCCGGTACCCAACAACAGCAGGCAGCCTGGTCCGGCGGCGCGGGTCTGCAGCCGCCTGGTCTGCACCAGGGTGTCGGCGATGCGGTTGACCTCGGCCTCGCCGACGGCGCGCCAGTTCTCCAGCCCCTGGTCGTCGGGCTTGTTCTTGATGGTCTTCATGGCCAGGACGAACCAGGCCGGCAACACGAACAGGTAGCCGAGGACGACGCTGCCGCTGACCAGCTGCAGAGCCACGCAGGCCGCATAGCAGGCCCCGGCCAGCAGGAAGCGCGAGGCCACCGGCAGATTGAAGAAACTAAAAATCTTTTTCATGACTGTCCACTCCTCGCGCGTTCCTGCTGCCAGACCGGCTGGCCGCTGTTTTCCAATTCCGCATAGCCGCAGACCCGCCAATACAGCGGGCAGGCCGCCTGGCAGGCCGTGAAGTAGCCGCACTGCCGGCAGGCGGCCGGGGCGTATTCCTTGTGCTTGAGCGCCTGGGCGGTCGGACCGAACCAGGTGGCCCGGAAACCGTCGCTCAGCAAATTGCCGACCGCTTCCGGCCAGGACGAGCACGGCAGCACATCGCCGTTGGGCGCCACCGAAATCAGGCCGTCGCAGGCGGCGCAGCTTTTGTTGCCGAGTCCCTTGGCGATCGGATTATACAGGCACAAGGGCGTCGGCGAGTACCAGAAAAATTCCATGCCCAGGGCCAGGGCGCGCGCGCGCACCGCGTCAACCACCGCGCCGGCCTGGCTGTACGGCACCAGCAACTCGGCGTCGTGCAGTCCCGTCCCGGCCGGGATGAACAGGTTCATGGCCATCCGGTCCACGCCCAAGGACTTGACGAAGGCCGGCAAGTCCGGCAGGCAGGCGCGGTTCAGGGCCGTAACGGTGGTATTGGTTTGCACCCGAATGCCGGCCGCCAACAAGTGGCCGATGCCGGCCACGGTTTGCGCAAAAGAGCCGGCGCGGCCGCACAGTTGGTCGTGCAAGGAGGCGTCGGGCGCCTCCAGGCTGACCTGGGCGGTGGTCAGGCCGGCCGCCTTCAGGCTGGCGGCGCGCGCCGCCGTGGCCAGGGTGCCGTTGCTGACCAGGTTGACGCGCAGGCCGACCAAGCCTGAGTAGGCGATCAACTCCTCGAGGTCGGCTCGCAGCAGCGGCTCGCCGCCGGTAAAGGAAAAGAACGGGATCTTGGCTTCGGTCCGGAACAGGTCGATGATCTTTTTCAGGCCGGCCGTATCGAGCTCATCGCCACTGCCCTGCGGATCACGCGCCATGGGCGTAAGGCTAGACCGGCCGGCAAAAGCGCATGGCACGGCGACCGCTGCCGGCTGGTCGGCCTCGTCCGGCCCGCTGCCTGCCTCCGGCGCACAGCCGGCGTAGCAGAAGCGACAGCGGTTGTTGCAGCGGTAGGTGACGGCGATCTCGCCCAGCACCGGCAGGGCGGTGAAGTCAAAGTCGTACGCGACCTGCTCCAGGCGCGGCGAGCGCCCTTCGGATACCGCCTTGATGTCCAGGAAAAAGGCCTCGATCGCGGCCGCCCGCCCGGCATCCAGGCCCGGCAGGTCGACCAGGCGGCCGCCGCGCTCCAGATACTGGATCAGGCCGACGCCTGAGGCATTGGTCTTGTAGACCAGGTTGGGCGGCACGATCAGGACGCTGTCCTCGGCGCGCACGTAGGCGTAGGGCGACAGCTGGCGCCAGAAATCGGCGATCCAGTCCAGCCGGCGGGTGATGGCAGCGTCGGCGACCGCTCCCCTGGTCGCCCGTTTGCCGGGCCAGCGCGGCCAAAACGCCATCAGCGCGCCCCGCCGGAGACGCAGGCCGAGTGGCAGGCCGAATGGCACGCCGAATGGCAGGCGTCGTGGCAGGCATTGTGGCAGGCCGAGTGGCAGGCGTTGACGGTGCCGATATCGGCCGGCGCAAAGCAGCCAGCGTAGCAACCGGCCGAGCGCATGAATTCGCCGTAATTACTACCCATGCCGCTGGGCATGACCAGGCCAGCCAGATAGGTCGGGTGATGATGCACCCGGTTGAAGCTGTGCCAATACCAGTAATAATGATAGTGGCTGCGGTAGCTTTGGCGCTCGGCCTCGGACATGGTGGCGGCCTTTTCCTCGGCGGCCTTCATCTCGAACAGTTTCTGGCGGTAGTAGGACTTGGTGGCCTCCAGGTCGCTGTCCCACAGTTTTTCCTGCAACTTTTTGATAGCAAACTCGAAAAAGTCGGCCATCAGGCCCGGCAGCACCTCGCCGGCGATATTGAAGACGCCCAGGAACTTTTCTTCATATTCGTTGGCGGCCGTCTGGCTGGACAGGAAGCGCACTTGCAGCGGATCCTCGCGCACGATTTCCAGAATACCCTGGGCGCGCAGGCCGTCCAGCATGATGGCGGCGATGCGCGGCAATTCCAGCTCCAGGAGCAGCGCCACCTCCACCGGGTGGAGGTCTTCCAGCACCTTGCCTTGTACCTGGTAGGTGCCGGCCAGCAATTTGGGCGGGCTCCAGGAGTCGCCGGCCCAGGACAGGCCCTCGACCATCGCCCGGCGCTTCTCGTACCCCAAGTAGCGGCGCCAGAAGGCCAACAAGGCCAGGCCGATGACGGCGGCGAAGACCGGGATGGCCAGAAACCAGTAGCGGCGCCAAAGCTCGGCGGCCGTCAGCGGTGGCGTGTAGCTGTACTCGTAATCGTCGGCCGTGGCGGTTGCCGACTGGTCGACTACTTTGTTGCCGGTCTTGCCGCCACTGAACTGCCGCGTAGCCAGGCTGGCGTCCAGCGGCAGCCAGTCGGCCGGGAAATATAATTGTAACTGCTGGGTGGCGTAGGCGGCCGGGTTTTCCTGGTAGAACAGGATGGTCAGGTAGTAGCGGCCGTCGTCGCCGAGGGTGCCGTAGTAGTCGATGCGGTTCTGGCTGTTGACGAACGGCTCGGTGCGCATCGGGATGGCGGCGCGCTCGGCCTCGCTCAGGGTCTCGCCGCCGACCGTAAAGGGCAGCACCAGCCGCACCGCCCGGTACTCCAGGGAGGCGTCCCAGACCACCGGCGCCCAGTTGAAGTAGACCAGCTCGCCAAAGTCCGGGCTGGTGGTCCGGCCGACCAGTCCCAGCTCGGCGAAATCGCCGCCATAGGTCAGGACGAACCAGCCGCGGCCGGAATAGCGCCGGCCGTTGGCCACCACGATGTCGTATTTGTTGTTGCCGCCCACTGGGGTGATGGTGATGGGTAGGCGCTCCCGGCTAGCCAGGTCCAGGTAGCAGCGCTCCATGTCCCAGGCCGGCTGGTAGGCCTCGCCCTCGAAGTAAAAAGCCCCCATCGTGCCGCTGGTGACGTTCCACTCGATTTTATAGAAGGTGGTGACGGCGCCGTTCGGCCCCAGCACCAGGGTGATCTCGTTGGATACCAGGTTGGCGTCGAGCGCCATGGCGCCGGGTTGGCCGACCAGGAATAATAAAATAACCAGGATGGCGCGCTGGACGCCCGGGTTGCCGTATTTCATGATTGCAGTTCCTCCTTGATAGCCAGGCGATCCGCGGGCATAAGGCCTCCCTCGATGGCCAAGGTGGCGTGTTCCATGAGCTTAATGCGCTCCACCAGCAGGGCGGCGGCGCGCGCGCCCAGGTCGCCCCCGGCCAGGTCGCCGCCATCCGGAGAGGCGCCGGCACCGTAGTGCTTGCCTTGGCACAAGGCGTCGCTGCCGGCCAGGGCGCTGTCGATGACCTCGAGGCACTCCACGGCCGCCTGGCTGGCGCGCGGCTCGATGGTTTTGTGGCGCTGGCAAGCCGCATAATAGCGGTCGGCCTGGAGCGCGGCCAGGCTGGCCAGGCGCTTCAACTCGGGGTCGGCCAGGCGCAGGCTGCCCAGGCGCCGGGCGGCGGCCGCCACCGCCTCCAGGCCTTCGGCCTGGGCCTGCCAGCCAGCGCGGGCCTGCTCGGATACCACCGAGCGGGCGCCGAGGCCCAGCTTGAAACTTATGGTCGTGGCCAACAACCAGGTGCCGGCCAGCGCCGGCAGGCTCAGGAGCGGCCGGCCCAGCAGCAGCGGCGCGGCGCCGGCCGCCAGGCTGGCCAGGCTGACGCCGATGCCGAGGGGTGAAACCAGATAATGGCGCAGAAAGGTGCGAATCGTCATGCCTTACTCCAGGATGGTAATCTCGACCCGGCGGTTGCGGGCTCGGTTTTGTTCGGTATCATTGGCGGCGATCGGCTGGCTGCCGCCCAGGCCGCGGTAAACAAAGCTGGCGGCCGGGACGCCGCGCGCCACCAGTTCGTCGACGATGCGCTTGGCGCGCGCAACCGACAAGTCGTACTGGCTCTCGGCCGTGCCGACGGCGGCGGTATGTCCCTCCACCAGGAAGCTGCGGCCTGGCAAGGCGCGCAGGGCGGCGGCGATGGCCTCCAGCCGGCTCCCCTCCCCGGCCAGCAGCTGGTCGCTGTCGGCCACGAAACGCAAGTCGTAGAGCAGCAGTACCAGGCCGCGGTCGCTCTGGCCCAGTTCAAAGGGCGGCGGCGTAGCCGGCTGGCTGGTGGGCGGATTGGCGCCGCTGGGCGGATTGGTAGCTGGAGCGCCGGGAGCGGTCGCGCCACCGCCCGGCGGCGCGGTAGGCGCCGGCGTGTCGCCCGGCTGACCGCCAGGCTGGCTGCCCGGCGTCGGTCCGCCGGGGTGGCCCAGCAGGGCGGCGATGCGGTCGCGGTCGCCCGGCAGGCTGCCTTGGTGGAAGTGCAGGATGAAGCCGCTCAGGCGGATGGTGCTGCCGTCGGCGTAGCCGTAGGTTTCGTCCAGGCTCTCGCGGATGAACAGGGTACTGCCGTCAGTCTGGGAGACGTAGATATCGGCGTTGCGGCCGCCCTCGCTGCGCAGCATGGCCGGGTCGCCTAGGCGGTCGCCGCCGCGGTAGCGGATGGCGTAGCGCGCCTTGATGATGAAGGCCGGCTGTCCGGCCCAGACGCCCACCCCGGCGTATTCGTACTCCACCAGCACCGGCACGCGGGTGGCCGCCTGGTCGGCCCGGGGACGGACCACCACCACCGCCTGGCCGGTCCAGCGCTGGCCTTGGCTGGCCGGCTGGGGCGGCGCCAGCGGAAAGCCGCGCAGGATGGGATAGCCCTCATCAACCTGGAAGCTGACCAGGCCGCTCGGGCCGACCCGGAAGCTGACCGGCTGACTGGCGTCGAGCTGGCGGGCGCTGGCGCGCAGGTCGCGCAGGGTTTCCTGTAGGATCAGGACTTCGCCGTCGTAGGCGGTGATGCCGCCGGCCAGCAGGCGCCGTTCCAGGCTCAGCCGGGCTTCGCGGTAGGTATGGCCGTCGTAGCGGCCGTTGGTATAGCGCGAAAAATCGGAGCGCTCGGTAATCTGGACGCGGCCTTCCGGCGGCACGAAGGCCGGCAAAAGCGGTACCTGGGCGACCAGGCTAGCACAGCTACCGAGCAGCCAAGCCAGCAATAAGCCACGGGGCAGGTTCACACGGCCTCCAGAATAGTCGGGTAACCGATGACGGCCGCCATACGCGTGAATTCGGCCGCGCCCTGGCGGCGGTAGGAACCGTACTGGGGATGGCAGCATGTGCAGCTGCGGGTAAAGGCGATATGAACCAGTCCCAGCCGCCGGGCGAGGTCCAGGTTGGCCGCCAGCAAGTCTAGCCGCGGCTGACCTCTACTCCGGTCCACCGCCGCGCCGCCAAAGCGGCTGGCAAACTCGGCGGCGCGGCCCTCGTCGACCGTATAACAGCAGGTGCCGATATGCGGCCCCAAAGTTACGGCCAATTCCTGCGGCTGACTGCCAAAGTGGGCGTGTAGGGTATCGACGGCCGTCTCCAGGATGCCGGTGCCTTGCCAGCCGGAATGGAGGACGCCAAAGGCGCCGGAGCGATGGTCGAAAATGAAAATCGGCAGGCAGTCCGCCACCGTCACCACCGCGTGCGCCGTCCTGTTAGCGGTGATAATACCATCACCTGACTGGCCAGCCAACTCGCCTGGCCGCCCGGCGATGAGCACCGCCCGACCGTGGATCAAGCGCAGCGCCAGGCTGGCGGCCGGGTCAAAGCCCTGGAGGCGCAGCCAGGCGTCCCGTCCGGGATTGCCGCTTTCCGGCTGGAAAGTCATGTCGCCGACCCGGCGTAGGCTAAGCCTGATCTGCGGCGCTAGCAGGCCGCCGCCGCCGTGGGCTCGGCTGGCCGGCCAGGGCAAGGACAGGCCAGAAGCACCGGCGTCGACCAGGCTATATTCCTCGAAGTGTCCCGTCATGAAGGGCGATTCCCGGTATCAGACGCTACCACCCGAACGCTTTCGGCGCCGGCCACCTCGTTCATGACCACGGCCACGTCCAGCATGGTCTCGTTCATCATAGCCAGGCGTGACAATTCGTTTACTAAGCCGACCACCTGCTCCAGCCGATCCTTGGCAGCCTCAAGCTGCCTTAAAAAGTCGGCGTTGGCCTTGCCGTCCATACGGGACAGGTTGGCCAGCGAATCGTAGCGCTCGCGCGAATTGCCGGACAGGATGCCCTTGAGAACCTGCTGCAGGCGGGCCATGGCTTCGGTAGTTCCCCGGATGATCGTTTCAGCCTCGGTCTCGGCGGCCTGGATGGCCGATTCTAGCTTGCGGCGTTTGGCGCTCAGGGAGCTGAGCTCCTGGCGCGATTGCAGAAAGGCCTGCCCATACTCGCCGACCGACGACAGCTTTTCGTCGTACTTGCGCAACAGGTCGGGCAGTTCCAGGATCTTACTGTAGGCATCAGTAAAATCCAGCCGGTTGTCGCGCTTGTAGAACTCGCCCTCCAGCAGGATCAACTTGAGTGGCCGGTTCAATTGCTGCACAAACACCACATTGTAGAAGGAATCCAGGCAGCGCAAGGCCCGCGCATAGCGTACCGGCACCGCCGTCTCGTCGGCAGCGGCGTCAGCGGCCACCAGATGCGCGAAGCTGCCGGCCCAATTGCTTCCCACCAGGCTGTCGATACGCAATTGCAGTTCGTGGATGCGCTTCTCGGCCAGCCATTTCTGATAACGTTTTTCGGTCCGTTCGCGCCAAAAGATACGGAACAAGGCGAACCAGTCCTCGCCGCCGGCCACCGGGTCGCTCTGGAAATCCGGGTCATTGAGGGCTAGCCGAATAATATTGTGCAGCGGCACACGGTTGTTGAAGCCCCGGATGGCGCTCAAAGCCTTCTCGGTATTAGTCAGCTCGGCCCGCACCGCCGCCTCGAGATCGAAATTGCGGTCTTCCATCTGGTCGGCGAAGAAAAAACTGAAGAAGGCCTCCATCAATTGCCGCGATGGCGGCAGCTCCAAAGCGCCCAGTATGGCGCCAAGCTCGCGTAGCTGGTCGCTAACGGCCGACAGGCTGACTTCGTGCCGGTCGGAATAGCCGGCCGTGAACGGCTTCATCAAGCGCTCAAACTGGAAGGCCGACAGGCTTTTAAGCACGAACAAGCCATGCACGTTCTGATACATGGCGCGCCGCTGCTCCTCGCCGATCAGCAAGAAGGCGTTGTCGATAGCCTTGTTGACGATTTGTCGGATTTCGGCTTCCATGGCTTCGGGACGACCCTGCGCCGCCAGCCATGGGTCAGTCTCAAGCATCAGCTGGCTGTGTACCAATTCCAGGTCAAGCGAGGCCAGGAAGGCGAAAAAGGCGATCCGCTCCTTTTCCAAGGTGCGATCCAGCAGATTATAAAAATACTTGGCGGCGTTGCGCAGTTGCTGCAGCTCCAGCATAAAGCCGTCTTGCAGCATGCCGCGCGGGGCGTCGAGCAGCCCCTTAGCCTGGATTTCCAGCTTGCGCACCAGCTTTTTGACCATACTGCCACGCAGCAGGTGGTGGCGACTGGTGCTAAAAATCAGGCATTTGATCCAGAGGACGAGCTTGGCCAGCCAGTTCATGCTTTTATACAGCTCGTCGTAATTTGCCGGGCCGCTCTCGACCGGGTCTTTATTAATCAAAGCTTCGGTGGAAACCTGGGTAACGGCCTGTAGTTTTTCCAAGAGGCTGCGCCGTTCCAGGTCCGGGAGATCCATGACCAGTGCTTCAAAAGTACTGTGTTCAGCCATACGATAATACTACTGGCAAGTCCGCCGCCTGGCAAGCCTAAACAGAGTGTAGAAAAACGCGAATGCGGCTTTTCTACACTTCAAAAGCCAGTACAATTGCGCAGCATAGCGCAAGCTATGCGAGCGCCAGTACTCTGGCGAAAATTGTTAAGGTTGTTGGAAAAGCAACCGGCTTTTGCAACAACCTGTCAAGCTGGTTTTGGCGTCGGATTGTCAGGCTCGTCGAAGGCTGCCAACCAAGCCGAGTCGACGACGTTGCGCTCTTGGCCGGTACTCGGATCGGGGAAAGTCAGTCGGCCGGCATGCAGTCCCAGGCGCGGGGTAGTTGGCAGGTCGCCGGCCGCCGGGTTGTAGAGCTGGTCGCCGAGCAGGGGCAGGCCCAGCCAGGCCAGGTGGGCGCGGATCTGGTGGCGGAAGCCCTTGCTCAGGCGCACCCGGCAGAGCAAGGCCGGCCGGGTGCCAGCCGGCACGTCGGCATCGGACAGGTTCAGCGTCAGGCTATCCAGCTCGCCCCCGGCCACCAACCAGGCCGGCCGGGCCCGCAGGATGTCGGTGCGGTAATGGCGACTGCCCCAGTTGCGGGCCGCCTTGCCGGCCGGCAAAGGCAGCCGGGCGCAGGCTACCTGCCGGGCGGCCGGGCCGAAGGGCCGAAAGACGCCGATCAGGCTGGTGGCGCTCAGGGCGGCGGCCAGACGGGCCGGCTCGGCCCGGCGCAGTAGGCCGGGCCAGTCGCTTTCATCCACGCCGGCTGGCCAATTGAGCGGCGGGCGGCAGCCATCCAGGCCGGCCAAGGCGCCACCGGTAGCCGACAGGTCGCAGGCCGCCAGGTACTCCTTGGCAAAGTGGCCGGCGGCGGACGACAGGCGCAGCCGGTCGAAAGCCGTCTGGGTGCGGGCAAACAGCACCAGGCCCGAAGTGGCGGCGTCCAGGCGGTGCAGCAGGCCGCCTTCGCCGGGCGCAAAGCCGTTGATGGCCGCCACCTCGGGATATATGGAAAAAAGCCAGTCGCACAGGGTGGGCCGGGCGACTGAAACGACAGCGTCAGCGTCAGCCATAATGCCGGCGGCGGCGGTATCCACCAGCAAGGCCGGCGTGGCCGGCCGGCCGGCCGTCGGGGCGCAGTGCCAAGCGGCCGGCTTGGCGGCGACCAGCCAATCCGGCGTCTCGGCCACGATAATGGGGTCGGCATGGGCGGTTAAATATATCATGGCACCAGCATAGAGACTCCGCCTTGGCCTGACAAGTGGCCACCCGCCATCGGCTTTACAAGCGGCCGGATGCAGTTTATTCTGGTCGCCAGGAAAAGGAGTTCATCATGCTCGATACCCGTGTAGAAAAACTGGCCGCCATCCTGGTCAACTATTCGATCTGCGTCAAACCCGGCGAAAACGTCCTGGTCCAGGCCACCGGCTACGAACCGGCCTTCGACCGGGCCCTGGTCAAGGCCATCCACCAGGCCGGCGGCAACGCCTTCGTCAGCCTGCGCGACAAGACCATCGACCGCGAGCTATTATTGAACGCCTCGGCCGGCCAAATCGAGCTGCAGGCCGAGCTGGAACTGGCACGCATGAAAAAAATGCAGTGTTTCATCGGCTATTCGGCCATCCGCAACATGAGCGCCATGAACGACGTCCCCGGCGACAAGATGGACCTCTATAACCGCAACATCTGGAAAAAGGTGCACATCGAGCAGCGCCTGCCGCATACCCGCTGGGTGGTGCTGCGCTATCCAACCGCCGCCATGGCCCAGATGGCCGGCCTGAGCGAGGAAGCCTTCGAGGAATTCTACTTCCAGGTCTGCACCATGGATTACGCCAAGATGAGCCTGGCCATGGACAAACTGGTGGCCCTGATGGCCAAGACCGACCAGGTGCGCCTAGTGGCGGCCGGCACCGACCTGTGCTTCAGCATCAAGGGCCTGCCGCCCATCAAGTGCGACGGCAAGCTGAACATCCCGGACGGCGAGGTTTATTCCGCGCCGGTCAAGGACTCGGTCAACGGCCATATATCCTACAACACGCCCAGCGAGCACGAGGGCTTTACCTACGAGCAGATCCGCTTCGAGTTTAAAGACGGCAAAATAATCAAGGCCAGCGCCAACGACAGCGTCCGGCTCAACCGGGTGCTGGATACCGACGAAGGCGCCCGCTACGTCGGCGAATTCGCCATCGGCGTCAATCCTTTCATCACCAAGGCCATGAAGGAAACCCTGTTCGACGAAAAGATCGCCGGCTCGATCCACTTCACGCCGGGCAACAGCTACGACGACTGCTTCAACGGCAACCGTTCGGCCGTCCACTGGGACCTGGTACTGATCCAGACGCCGGAATTCGGCGGCGGGGAAATCTGGTTCGATGGCGTACTGGTGCGCAAGGACGGCCTGTTCGTGGTGCCGGAACTGCTCTGCCTGAACCCCGACCAACTGCGCTGAGCGACGGCCAAGACGCCGCGCTGCAAGCTCGACCAAGCGCGGCGCCGGACTCAACCGGCGCCGCGTTACTGCCGATAATCTGGTGGCAAGGCCTGCTATGCGCCTTGCCACCGACGGAGGCCACCCTGAAATTAGTCATCCGGCAGCCTTGGCTGCCTTTCGCCTTGTCAATGTTTTTGCTTATGCCGGCTGTCGTGCCTGGCCAGACAGGCGAGCTGACCGCGCCAACCACGACGCTCGCGCCGGCCGACCCCGCTGGCGACGCGACGGCCGTAGCCGTGCCGCGCGAGTTCCGCGGCGTCAGCCTGGGCATGAGCCTGGATGAAGTCAAGGCCATCCTGCGCGCCGACGGCCTGTTCCACTTCCAAGGCGACGCGGACGTCAGCCTGTTGCCGCGTCCCAACGAGACCCTGCTGGAGGTGGCCGGCTTGTCCTACGTCCGACGGGCATTTTTCCAATTCTATGAAGGCCGGCTGTTTGTGATGATCTTCGCCATGAACGAGCGCCAGATTGACCACTACGCCATTTTCACGGCCATGACCGGCCGCTACGGCCAACCCCAGAGCCTGTCGCCAGGCGAAAGCGTCTGGCAGGACCAGGCTACCCGATTGTCGGTGGAACGCCCCCTGGCGGTCAAGTACATTGACCTGGCGGTCTTCAACCAACTGGTGGCCAACGGCGCGGCGCTGGAATCCTTTGAGGAAATTCTGCGTCAGGACTTCCTGGACGGCTTCTGAGCGGCAGCGCACCAGCCAGCGGCGGCGGCAAACGCCAGACCGGCAATCCGGCCAAACCGCTGTCGCCGCGAGGTTCGAACCTCAGTCCGGCGTATCGATATCGAGCACCTTGAGCCGGTAGCGCATGCGCCGCTCGTTGATGCCGATCTCGCGGGCGGCGGCACTCTTATTACCGCCATGCCGGCGGATAACCTGCAGCAGATACTCGCGCTCGAAGGAGCTCATGGCCTCGTCATAGCTACCGACCGGCACGGTGGTACTACCGGTGACGACGTCGTCCGAAGGCATGAAAATATCGGTTTCGGTCAGGTAATCGCCCCGGCACAGCACCATGCCGCGCTCGATGATGTTTTCCAGCTCGCGCACGTTGCCGGGGAAGGAATAGCGCATGATGCGGGCCATGGCCTCAGCCGTGATGCCCTGAACGCGCTTGCGGTTCTTCATGGCGTATTTCTTGAGGAAATACTCGGCCAAGTACGGGATATCCGATTTATGCTCGCGCAAGGGCGGCACGTTCACCGGCACCACGTTGATGCGATAGTACAGGTCGGCCCGAAAGTGGCCTTCCTGCACCTCGGTCTTGAGATCGCGGTTGGTGGCGGCGATAATGCGCACGTCCGCCGTCTTGCCGGCATTCTCGCCCACCCGTTCGTAACTGCCGAATTGCAGCACCCGCAGCAACTTGACCTGGATGCCGGGAGGAACCTCGCCGATCTCGTCAATGAACAAGGTGCCGCCGTTGGCTAGGGAAAAGCGGCCGGCTCGGTCGGCCATGGCGCCGGTAAAGGAACCCTTGATGTGGCCGAACAGCTCGCTCTCGATTAAATTTTCCGGCAGGGCGGCGATGTTGACCGGAACGAAGGGCTTATGCTTGCGGTCGCCTAGCAGGTGGATGGCGCGGGCAATCAGCTCCTTGCCGGTCCCGCTTTCGCCGGAAATCAAAACCGTCGAGTTGCTGCGCGCCGCCCGCGCCGCCATGGACAGGACTTTCTCCATCTCCGGGCTGTGCGAGATGATGGTCTGGGTCTTGCCGTCGCCCAGGGCCTCGATCAAGGCGCGGTTCTCCCGCTCTACTTCCTTCTTGGCCATCAAGCCGGAAAGCAGGGTGGCCAGGTCGATGGCGGCCGGCGGATTGGCCAGGGCGGCATAGGCGCCGATCTTCATCAGCTCGACGTCGATAGTGATATCCTGGTTGGTCAACAGCAGCACGATCTCGCAGTCGACGCAGGCCGCCTTCACCAGGGCGATGCTGTCGGCGGCGTTCAGAACCACCAGTTCGGGATCGAGCAACACCAGATCGAGGCTGCAGCCTTGGGTGAGGCGGTAGAGCTCGTCTTCATGGGCGCAAAAATGGAGGGAACATTCCGGCATATTTTCGATATAAGCCTGCAACAAGCTTTGCACCGCTGGCTTGACCATGGCGACTATCTCGAACAGGTACTGGTCACTCATTAGGCAGTAGCTCCTTTGCGCTCGTATTGCAGGCGATAGAGATTGTAGTACAGGCCGCGCAGCGCGATCAACTCGTCATGGCTGCCCTGCTCGGCCAGCCGACCTTCAGCCAGTACCAGAATGCGGTCGGCATGCTTAATTGTAGACAAACGGTGGGCAATTGCAATAGTGGTCCGCCCCTGCATCAAGCCGGCCAGGCCGGCCTGGATCAGGCGCTCGGTTTCGGTATCGACCGAGCTGGTGGCCTCATCCAGCACGATGATGGCCGGATTGTGGGCGACTACGCGGGCAAATGACAAAAGCTGGCGCTGGCCGGCCGACAGGGTGGCCGCGCCTTCGCCCAAGCGGGTATCGTAGCCGTCCGGCAAGCGCTCCACGAACTCGTGGGCATGGACGGTGCGGGCGGCGGCCTCCACCTGGGACCGCTCCAGCGGCAAGCCCAGGGCGATATTCTCGGCGATGGTGCCGGAGAACAGGAATACGTCCTGCAGCACCGGCCGCACCGCCGTTCGCACCGCCGCCAGCGGCAAATCCACGATCGATGTACCGTCGAGCTTGATATAGCCGCGCTGGATATCCCAGAGCCTAGGCAACAGGTTGACGACGGTGCTCTTGCCGGCGCCGGTCGAGCCGACGATGGCCAGGGTCTGGCCCGGCTCAACCGTGAAGGAAATATCCTTCAGGACCCAGTCTTCCTGTTTGTACGCAAACCAGACCTGGTCGAACTCGATGTGCCCGCGCACCCCGGCCGCCAGGCTGGCCACCGGGCGGTCCGGCAACGCCTGGTCGGTATCCAGCAGACTGAAGACACGCTCGCCGCCGGCCATGGCGCTTTGCAGGATGGTGAATTTTTCCGAGAGGTCCTGGACCGGCGCGTAAAACATGCGTATCAGATTAACGAAGGCGATTAAGGCTCCCAGGCTGATCAAGCCACTACGGTGCAGGCCGGCGCCGTAGTAGAGTACGGCGGCCGTCGAGGTGGCCGAAAAAAACTCGATCAGCGGCCGAAAGGTGGCAAAGACGTACATCTCGGCTAGGCTAGCCTTCATCAGGCCATGGTTATCGACACTGAAATCGGCGGCCACCGCCCGCTCACGCCCGAACAGCTTGACGATATTGACGCCACAGATGTGTTCGGCGATGAAGGCATTGACGCGCGACAGGAGCGTCCGCTGCTTGCGAAAGGCGTCGCGGGCTTTCTGCCGGGAGACCGTTGAAGCGATGAAAACCGGCGGCAAGCTCAGCAACACCACCGTCGCCAGACGCGGGCTCATCGCGAACAACACGATGATGACGCCAACCATCACCGACCCGTCCTTGACGAAAGAGACCAGCACATTCGTGAAAAATTCATTGATAGTCTCGACGTCGCTGGTTAGGCGGGTGACTAGGCGCCCCACCGGCTGGCGCGACAGGAAGCCGATACTCTGGCCGGCGGTGCGCCGAAACAGCTGCAGGCGCAAATCTTTCATCACATATTGCCCGGTCAGGCTAGTGCTCCAGGTTTGGCCGAAGGTGGCGGCCAGGACCAGCGCCAGGCTGACCAGGAACCACAGGCCATCGCGGCGCAGCGTGGTAAAATCGGCGCGACGCAGCTGGCGGGCCTCTGGCGGCGACAAAGCCAGCAGCCGCGCTTCCGGCAGCACCAGAGCGCCATCCAGCCAGACCGGACCGGCCAACGCTTGTCCGAAATCCGGCAAGCATGAACCGAGGTCGCCGCGCAGGCTGGCCGGCAGGTCAGCCGCCTCGGCCCAGGCCACCACGTAGCAGGGCGCCTCGTCCAGCGCCCCGTCGGCCAGTAAGGCGGCGCGGCTGGCGGCCGGCAGGCCCGACAAATCGGACCGGCGCACGAACAGGCGGTCGCCAATGGTAACGGCCTTGTCCAGCCCGGGCAGGCCGCGGAAGCGCTCGTCGTCAAGCACCTGGCGCGGCAGGCTGACCGAGGAGACCATCAGTGAACCGTCGACGATCCGCCGCGAAATCAGCGGCAGGAACAGCGACCCGACCGTGGACAGCGCCAGCGACAACACCGTGCAGGCCAGCAACAGCTTGTGCGGCCGGACGAAGGCCAGGATGCGGCGCACGATCGGCCAGTCGAAGCTTTTGAGAATTTCATCGCTGTCAAAAAAGTTGGCCATGGTCAATCCCGCCCTTCGGCCACATGATGGGCCAATTCCTGCAAGGCCGCCGTCTCGGCGTAGAAGCCGTCCTGGCGGATCAGCTCGGCCGGTGGGCCGAACTGGATCAGGCCGCCGTCGTCCAGGACGGCTATCAGGTCAGCCCGCTGCAGGGTGGATACCCGGTTGGACACGATGATGTTGGTCTTGCCGGCCCGGTCGGCCAGGATGCCGGCCAGGATCAGTTCTTCGGTGCCGGCGTCGACCGCCGACAGGGCATCGTCGAAGACCAGGATCTGTGGATTTCTGGCCAAGGCGCGGGCGATGGCCACGCGCTGTTTCTGGCCGCCGGACAGCGTCAGGCCGCGCTCGCCGACCATCGTTTCCCAGCCGTCGGCGAACAAATCGATATCGCGTTCCAGGGCGCTGATGCGCAGCACCTCGCTAAAGCGCGCCGCGCTCAGGTCCGGGCAGGCGAAACAGACGTTGTGGCGGATGCTGTCCGAAAACAGGAAACTCTCCTGCGGCACGAAGCCGATCGCCTGGCGCAGGTCGGCCAGACAGTACGAACCGATATCCCGGCCGCCGATCAGCAGACTAGCGCGCGGCGGCTCGACGATACGCGGCAGCATCTTGAGTAAGGTGCTCTTCCCGGAGCCGATCCTGCCCAGCAAGCCCAGGGTCTGGCCGGCCGGCAGGCGCAGGCTGACTGACGAGAGCGCCGGCGTCGCCGTTCCCGGATAGGTGAAACTCAAATCGCGGATTTCCAGGTGACCCGCCGCCCCGGTCGGCACGGCAGTCGGCACGGCGGCGGCGGCGCGACTGGTCGCCATGAGGCTGGCCCCGCCCTGGTCGCCCTGGTCGCCCGACTCACCGACCACAGCGGCTGCCAACTCGGCTTCCGGCGCCAGATGCAGAATCTCGTTAATGCGTTTCAGGCTGACGGCACCGCGTTGGATCATGTTAACGGTAAAGCCGGCGCCAACCATCGGCCAGACCAGCATTTCCAGGTAGGCCAGCATGGCGGCCAGGTTACCTGGCGACATGCGGTTTTCAAGCACCGCCCCGCCACCCACCAGCAACAGGAGCAGGGTGGTCAAACCAGCCAGAAAAGTTATCAGCGGGAAAAACAGGCCATACAGGCGAACCACGGCCATGGAGGCGTCGCGGTAGCGGTCGTTGGCTAGGCCGAAGCGCCGGCTGAAATAGTCCTCTTTAACAAAGGACTTGACCACCCGGATGCCCTGCAGGCTTTCCTGCACCACCGTGCTCATGTCGGCGTAGCGTTCCTGCACCACCTTGAAGCGCCGGCCCAGAAAACGGCCGAAAAAGATGATCAGCAAGGTTATCAGCGGCAACGGTATCACCACCCACAGGGCGGTAGCCGGATGGCGGGCGAACATCACCGCCAGGATGGCCAGGGACATGAAGACGCCGTCAAAAAAGGCCACGAAGGCCATGCCCGAGGCCATGCGGATATTCTGCATGTCGTTGGTGGCCCGGGCCATCAGATCGCCAACGCTGTTGTCCTGGAAGAATTTCATAGGCAGGGTCATCAGGCGGCCGAACAGCTTGTCGCGCAGGTCCCTTTCGATACGGCGCGAGGCGCCATGGATGAAGAAACGCCACAGGAAGCGACCGGCCGCCACCAAAGCCGCCGTGCCCAGCAACCAGACCACGATGGCCAGCACGGCCGACCGGGCCTGGCCGGCCGCCACCGCGTCGATCGAACGCTGAATATATTGCGGTATCAGTAATTGGGCGCTATCGACCAGCAAGAGACAGAGGATACCGAGAAGGTACCGATACCAATGCTGCCTGATATACGGACCAAGGGTGCGGAATTCTTTCAACATATAATGGGCATGGTATACTTGGCCGTCGGCTTTATGCAAGGCCAAACCAGAACAGGCTTCGGTCAAAATTGTCGAGTCTTCATCCAAAAAAGCCTGATATTGACAAAACAGCGAGCAGACAGGATACTGCAACCATGAAGCCAACCACTCATTTTGTCGGCGTGTGCTGTATTGTATCCGTGCTGTCGGCATCGTGTGCCTTGTCCCAAGTTGGCGTGCATGCCAACCGCGCTTTTCTGGAGGAAACCGATCCAGCCTTGGCCGGTGCAGCCATGCCGGCCATCATCAAAATTGTCGAGATCGCCCAGCGCACCTACCCGGACGACCGTGGCTTTAGAGTCAGCCTGGCGTCCATGTATATGCTGTACGCCAATGCCTTTATGGAAGGCGAAGCCTTTTATCTGATGGATAGCGACTACGACCGCGCCCGCGACCTGCAGACGAGGGCCGGCCAGCTCTATCGCCGGGCGGCCACCCTGCTGGAACCGCTGCTCCTGGCCAGAAGCCCTGGCTTACTCCAAGCCGAGATCAATATCTATAATCCGGATGACGGGCAAGCCGCCCGCCAACAGCGCTTGATTGGCGCCTTTAAGCCGACCGATATCGACATCCTCTACTATTTCGCGGCCGCCAACCTGGCCGGCTTTGCGCTGAATCCGATGGATTTTGAGTCCGCCCAGCGCCTGCCGCTGGCCATCCTACTGTTGCGCCAGGCCATGGCGCTTAATCCCGACTACAATGGCGGCATGGTGCGGGAATTGGCCGTTACGGCCTACGCTTCCCTGCCGGAAACGATGGGCGGCAACCGTCCCGAGGCGGAAGGCCTGGCCGCTGCCATCCTGGCCGATGATACTATCCCGGCATCGGCCGGTTTTCATGTCGGCTATGCCCTGACTTTCTGCGTCGTCGCCAATGACTACGCGCTGTACGCAAGCCACTTGCAAGAGGCCATTGCACTAAGCGCGGATACGGAATTCCCCTCCCTACTCAACCGGCTGGCCGCCCGTAAGGCCGCCTGGCTGTTGGCCAACGCCGACCGCTACTTTGATTTACCGCCAACCAACCAGGAAAACACAGGAGACTATTGAGATGCGCGCCCATACGCGAAGAATTATGCTATGCGGCCTATTGGCTGCCTTGGTGCTCAGCGCACTGCCCGCCCAGACCATCCGCATCCGTTTTGGCAGCGCCGTGCCAACCAACAGTATCTGGGATATCGGCATGCGCCGCCTGGCCAGCGAATGGGCCAGGTTGTCCAACAACCAAGTTCAGATCCAGTTCCAGGGCGGCCTGGTCAATTCTCCCCAGGATGCCATCCTGCGCCGCTTGAGCGCCCGAACCCTGAACGCCGCCCTGCTGGAGATCGCCGGCCTTAACCAACTGCAGCGCGACATCTATTACCTGTCCATGCCCAACGTCATCCGCAGCGAACAGGAATTCGCGGCGGCGTCCGCCGTAGCCGTCTCGGCACTGGCCGCCCAGGTCGACGACGATTTCGTGGTGCTGGGCTTGGCCCAAGGCGGCTGGGTCTACTTCTTCTCCGATCGGCCGATCAACGTCCCGGCCGACATGGCTGGCCTGCGCATCGGCGTCAATACCGACCTGGAAATCCTGGTTCAGACCATGCAGTTGCTGGGCGGCATTCCGGTCAGTAGCACCACTACCAGTCTGGCCCGCCAATTCTCGAGCAACCAGATCGATGTCACCTACACCAGCCCACTCTACATTTCCACCATTTGGCCGAATCTTAAAACCCATGTCACGCACATGTCCGCCCAACGGATCGGCCCGTTCTTTGGCGCCTTGATCATCAACAAGGCCGACTGGGAACACGTTCCGGCCACGCTGCAGCCCCCCCTGCTGGCCGCCGCCCAGCGCATTATCCGCGAGATGGGCGTCGAATCGATTACCCATGACGCCGCCGCCATCCAGGCGCTGCGCGACAATGGCCTGACCATCACGCCAGTGAGTAGCGCCAACCAACGGCTCTGGGACGAGTTTTTCGCCGGCGCCCAAGCCGTCACCATGCTGCGCAGCTGGTTTAGCGCCACCTATATGGAACGCATCAACCAGGCCGTTGACGCCATCAGGAACCGCTGATGTTCAAGCGCATCTTGCATAGCGCTACCCAGGCTCTGGCCATCGCCGGGCTGGTGGGCCTGATCGCGGTTGTCATCCTCAACCTGATAGCCACCCGGCTCTTCCATCTACTGGGCATCCCCGGCAGCACTGGCATCATCCAATTCGCCATGCTTGGCCTGTCCTGCTATGCCGCCGCCCTGGCCACGGCCGACCGGAAACACGTCAATCTGAGTGCCAGCCTAAGCCAACGCTGGAAAAAGCTGGTTGACTATTCAGGCAGTATCAGCTCAGCCCTGATCTATACCGTTCTATTCTTTGCTTCGGTCAGTTTTCTGACTCTCAGCCTCAGTTTCAGCACCGGCTTGTTCGGTATCCCGGTGCAGGTACTAGCCATTCCCCTGCCCCTCAGCTTCCTCTTGATGCTGCTCTTCGAACTGGCCGAGGCGGCCAAACACCGCCGCCTTCTCGTCGTGCTGCTCGGCGGCGTCCTGCCCGGTATCCTGGTGGCGCTGCCGACTATAGCCGAATTCATGGTTAGCGGCCTGGGACTGGAACTGCAATGGCTGCTTGATGCCGGCAACCTGGTCAATCAGGTCATTCAGTGGCTGATCGTGCCGCTGGGCTTGCTCCTGGTCGGCATGGCCTTCCTCGGCCTGCCCCTCTTCCTGATGCTCGGCGGCCTGGCCGCCCTGCTCTATCTGGGCGACTTCGGCAGCCTGATCAACGTGCCCAACGAGGCCTATACCCTGTTGGCCAGCCCAGAATCCAGCCTGCCGGCCATCCCGCTCTTCACCATCGCCGGCTTCCTGTTGGCCGAAACCGGCGCCTCCAAGCGGCTGGTAAACCTCTTCCGCGAACTGTTCGGCTGGCTGCCGGGCGGCGAGGCCATCGCGGCCGTTATGGTCTGCGCCTTCTTTACCACCTTCACCGGCGCCAACGGCATTACCATCCTGGCCCTGGGCGGCTTGCTGGCCGGCGTCCTGTCCGGCACCGGCTTCTACAAGGAAAAAGACGTCCACGGCCTACTGACAGCCTCCTCATCGATCGGCTTACTCTTCCCGCCCAGTATCGCGGTCATCATTTACTTTATCAGCGCCACCTTCACCTACCAGAACAGCCCACAGCTAATCGAAGGCAGCAACTTCAGCATCAACAGCCTGTTCCTGGGCGGCTTACTGCCCGGCCTGCTACTGATTCTCGGCATGGCCGGCTTGGGGCTCGTTAAAAGCCTGGGCTACAAGGCGACCCGCCCCAAACTGTCGGTCAAACGCGCCCTGAAGGCGTTATCGGCCAGCCTGCCGGAGATACTGCTGCCAGTCTTCATCATCCTGGTTTGGGTCAGCAATCTGGCAAACCTGACCGAGATCGCCACCATGGTCATTGTCTACCTGCTGATCGTGGAGGCTGTTTACCATAGCATCGATAAGCGCAAGGCGGCCGAGAGTGGCGCGCGGGTTAGCGAGAAGGCGGTCGAGGCCGTCGATCCGGCTATGTCGCTGTTCAAGGTTATCAAAGAGGCCTTGCCGGTGGTTGGCGGCGTGCTGATCATTATCGCTATGGCCAAAGGCCTATCCACCTTCATCATCGATTACGGCGTGGTGGAGCGCTTCACCTTGTGGGTAAGCTCGATCGTCACCTCCAAGGCGGTTTTCCTGCTGCTCTTGAACCTAGCCTTGTTGCTGGTCGGCTGTTTTATGGATATCTTCTCGGCCATCCTGGTGGTAGCGCCGCTGGTGATTCCCCTCGGCGGCGCCTTCGGCGTGCATCCGGTGCACCTGGGCGTGATTTTCATTACCAACCTGACCATCGGCTTCCTGACGCCGCCTATCGGCATGAACCTATTTCTGGCCAGCTACGCCTTCAAGAAGCCAGTCCTGGAAATCGCCCGGAATGTCCTGCCCTTCCTGGCCATACAGCTAGTGATTTTGGCTCTCGTTACCTGGCTCCCTTGGCTCAGCCTGGCGTTCGTCGGATGAGCCTCGTCGCGCCGATCACCATTTATACCGATGGAGCCTGCTCGGGTAATCCCGGGCCAGGCGGCTGGGGCTGGGTTTGTCTGGGCGGCGGCGAAATCCGCGAAGGCTACGGCGGCGCTCCGGCCACCACCAATAATCGCATGGAACTGCAGGCCGCGGTCGACGCCCTCGAGCAAGTGGCCGCCCGCATCGCCAGCGGCGAAATGCGGCCGGCGCCCATCAAGGTCCACACCGACTCGCAATACGTCAAGAACGGCATGAGCACCTGGCTGACCGCCTGGAAACGCAATGGCTGGCGGACGGCCAGCAAGGATCCGGTCAAGAACCGCGACCTCTGGGAAATTCTGGACGGTCTGACCCAGAAAACCGGGGCCGCCTACGTTTGGGTCAAGGGACACGCTGGCGAGGTCTGGAACGAGCGCTGCGACGTGCTGGCCCGGCAAGGCGTCACCGAGAACCAGCGCTGAAGCCGCGCCCAAAAGCACTTAACGCACCCGGAAGCACCACGGCGGGCGCTCCGGATGCCAATCGTGGCTAGCCGGCGGTCCGGCTAGCCTGCTAGCCAGTGGTTCGGCTAACCTGCTCGTTGGCGGTCAGGCCTTGCCAGCCGAGCCGAGGACTTCCTTGTTCTTGTGCATGTACAGCTTCTTAAGCTCATCGCGGGCCGGCCCCAAAATCTTGCGCGGATCGAATTCCTCCGGCTTCTCGACCAACACCTTGCGGATCAGCGCCGTCATGGCCAGGCGGCCGTCGGAGTCGATGTTGATCTTGCAGACGGCGCTGGCCGCGGCCTGACGCAGCTGAGATTCGGGTATGCCGACCGAATCCTTGAGCTTGCCGCCGAACTTCTCGATCATGGCGATGTACTCGGGCGGAACGCTCGAGGAGCCGTGCAGCACGATCGGGAAGCCGGGAATGCGCTTCTCGATCTCGGCCAGGATGTCGAAACGCAGCGGGGGCGGCAACAGGATGCCGCTGGCATCGCGGGTGCACTGCTCCGGCCGGAACTTGGTGCGGCCGTGGCTGGTACCGATGGAAATGGCCAGCGAATCGACGCCGGTTTTCTTGACGAAATCCTCGACTTCGGACGGCTCGGTATAGTTGCTGTGCTCGGCCGAAACGTCGTCCTCGACGCCGGCCAGGACGCCCAACTCACCCTCCACGGAAACGTAATCCGGGCGCGAGTGGGCGTAGTCGCATACCTTCTTGGTCAGGGCCACGTTCTCGGCGTACGGCAGGTGCGAGCCATCGATCATGACGCTGGAAAAACCGTTCTCGATGCAGTCGACGCACAGTTCAAAGCTGTCGCCATGGTCGAGATGCAGCACGATGGGAATGGCGAAGCCGAGTTCCTTGGCGTATTCGACCGCGCCCTTGGCCATGTTGCGCAGCAGCGTGGCGTTGGCGTACTTGCGAGCGCCCGAGGAAACCTGCAGGATGACCGGACTGCGCGTCTCGACGCAGGCCATGACGATAGCCTGGAGCTGCTCGAGATTGTTGAAATTGTAGGCCGGCAGGGCATAGCCGCCGGCGACGGCTTTCTTGAACAACTCGACGGTATTGGAAAGGCCGAGTTCCTTGTAACTGGTCATGGAAGACTCCTTGAGCTAAGGTATACGCCGCCTGACGGATACTCCGCCGACGGCACTGGCAGTCTCAAGTCTAAAAGCTGCGGGCGGCGAGGTCAAGCCCATTGGCTAAAACCGGCTAGGCTTTCTGTCTTAACAGGGTGTTGAAAAACGCGGATGCGGCTTTTCAACACTTCAAAAGCCGGTACAATTACGCAGCATAGCGCAAGCTATGCGAGGAATTGTTAAGGTTGTTGAGAAAGCAACCGGCTTTTTCAACAACCTGTTAAGTAACAAGTTGACCAAGGGTGCCGCCACCTACCTTGCCAGGGCCAGCGCGGCTTGGTACACTGAGCGGGCAAATGAAAAAACAAGCTTCGACCGTTTCCAGTCCAGCCTCGCCGGTACTTGGCAGCCTGCTTCAAGCCAGCCTGCTCCAGGCCAGCCTGCTCCAGGCCAGCCTGCTCCAGGCCAGCCTGCTCCAGGCCAGCCTGCTCCTGGCCAGCCTGCTCAGTCTAGCAGCCTGCGCTCCGACGGGCAGCCTCGCCATCCTAGACGAATATTTCGTCGCCCTGGCCCCGTCCGCCGCCGCCGCCTTCACCGCCCATACGGCCAGCCAGCTGGTCCTTAAAGGCTCTGAGCTATCCAGCGAGCTCTACCAGCGCCTGCAAACCAATCCGCCCCAGCAACTCTTTTTATCACCCGTCTTCCTGTCCGAAATTCCCACTATTCTCAGCGAATTCCCGGAGATTGACCTGGCCTATATTGGTGGGCCTCCAACCGTGACCGACGATCGCCTCCATGTAATCAGCTTTGAAGTGGAGCGAGCCGCGCTCCAAGCCGGCCGCTTGGCCCGCCGCCACCTGGAAGCTACTCCAGCCAGCCAACGCGGCGGTCGCGTCGCCCTGGTCATGCCTGACGGTACCGCCCCAGCCGTCGGACAGGCTTTCAGTGGCCAAATCGCCGACTTGCTACCGGCCGACCAGCCCTTGATCGAAGTGTTCGTCGGCGCCGCCTACTCGGCCGAGGCCGTTGCCGCCTACCGCGAAATGGACATCGCCATCGCCTTCCTGGCGGTTCCCTCTGGTCAAGTCAACCAGTACATCGAGATCATGTTCGACCCCAGCTGCTTCATCATTGCTACTCTGCCCTTCGGCTACCGCCTATTTTCCGCGGCAGACCTGGTGCTCAGCTGGGATTTCTCAGGCGCCCTGGACCAGCTAAGCCGGCAAATAGGCCAGCAACCAGGCAGCATCAACAGTCTGGAATGGAAAGAGCAGGACATTGACCATAAATAAGTGGAGGAATGTCATTTCTTTGCCGAAATTATTTGACAAAGGCCGGCCTTAAAAATATAATTGCTTGCATAGCTGATAGGTCAGAAAAGGCCACAAGGAGTAATCCGGATGAAACAACACGTCGTCAGGGCGTTTTGCCTGTCCCTGGTACTGGTTTTCCTGCTTGGGATAACCCCGTCGTTCGCTGATGAGGACAAGGCGGTAAACCTGGTCTCTGAGGTTGTCCAAACTTTTGACACCCCCGATGAAGATCCCTGGTTTGTCATTGGCAGTAAATTCTCCACCGCCGGGTTCCCGCGTGTTGCCCACGTGCCGACCTGGCCGTTGGCCGTCTTCGGCAACAACCGCGATGGCGCCGATTTGCGCTCCATGGGTGTGGCCATGCTCTTCGACCGCCGCGAATACAACTGGGTGGACGTCATCCCCGGTACTAAAAGCGGCGAAGGCGAGGAAACCACCTACACGCCGCTCGAACTGCCACTGCCCGGACGGGTCCAAATGGTCGATGTCTGGATCTGGTCGCCAAACATCAACTATTACGTCGAGGTTTACCTACGCGATTTTAATGGCGTCATCCACACCTTAAACCTGGGCGACCTTAACCATGTCGGTTGGAAGAACTTCCGCGTCAGCCTGCCGACCAACATCCCCCAGTCCCGGCGTTATTTACCGGTGCGCGAAGGCTTATCGTTCGTCAAGTTCCGGATATGGGGCCGCCCCACCGAAGTAGCCGCCATCCCCGCCGCGGCCGACGCGCCGCTCGCGGACAAGGCCATTTTCGTATACTTCGACCAGCTCAAGGTGCTGACTGATACATTCGAGGCGCTCTATGATGGCGATACCTTGACCGATCCGACCTTCATCCAGGAAAACTGGAATTTAGACGAATAATAACTAAGGGGAAACCATGAAGAAGATATTAGTTATTTTAATGGCCTGTGCCGTAGTCGTCGGACTTATGGCTGACACTGCGACCGTCGGGAATCCCGATCCCAATGCGATCGGTGTCGATAGCGCCCAGCAGCAATTGCAGCTGATTTCGGTAGACGCCTTCGAAGCCGAGGGCTTCTGGTCGGTCTTCATCTCGCCGGACGAAGGCGTGGCCTATGGCCGCTTGTTCCGGGGCACGCCGCTCGGCAAGGCGGAAGATCCTTCGCCGCAGGAACGCTATACCGGCATTGACCCCAACATTTCGGATATCAATGTCTATGGCGCCCGGGTAGATTTTTTCCGCCGTGGTCACAACACCATCTACATACTGCCCCAGCGGCCGCTCCCCATCGAGGGCATTACCAAGACCATATCGTTGTGGGTGATCGGGCGTAATAACAATCATGTCCTCAAGGTGATGGTACGCGATTTCTTCAACAATTACTTCGAGCTTACCATGGGAACGCTTAATTTCCAGGGCTGGAAGAAACTGTCCGTAGCCGTACCGCCGCAGAATCCCGATGGCACTAGTGGCATCATCCAGCGTAATTATCACTACAACCACCACATGGGCCTGCGCGTCGTCGGCTTCAAGATTGAGACCGATCCGATGGAAGCCTATGGTTCGTACTACATCTATTTTGATGATCTGCGCGCGGTGAGCGATATCTTCGCGGAAGACAGCCGCGACGAAGACGATATGGCCGATGGCTGGTAAGTAGTCATGGTTCGCAAAAAGGCTCCTGCTAAACGGGAGCCTTTTTTTTCACCCGCTGCCATCCATGAAAGACTTTCAGCTAGGTTTTTGCGAGGTTGTTCATGAAATATGTTGCGTTTCTTAAAAAAATCTACCTGGGTATGCACTTGACTAAGGTATATACCACCGGTAGTATAGCTAGATGGAAAAGTATCCGGCAGATCAACAAGCTTTCGAACAATTGATCAATTCGGAGGAATCCTGTCGTTCTTTTTTAGTTCACCAACGGTGGCCTGATGGGTTTTATTGTCCAGCCTGCGGTAGCTCAAAGGCGTGGTACATCACCACAGGCCGTTGGGAATGCGGTGAATGCAAGCGCCAAACCTCTGTAACAGCGGGAACACTATTCCAA
>Ga0209728_1000519_pt1 | contig 30346 bp, 28 predicted proteins | sample RifGroD1_FD_183997 | JGI IMG/M metagenome (GOLD analysis project Ga0209728, IMG submission 183997) | Groundwater microbial communities from Rifle, Colorado, USA - Groundwater D1 (SPAdes) (version 2) | ecosystem: Environmental > Aquatic > Deep subsurface > Groundwater | place: Rifle, Colorado... | reverse complement strand
TGAAAAACCATTGATAAGCAAATATCCAGCTAACTTCTGTGAAAAACAATTATAAACATTCATATTTAAATCTCCTTTTAGACATAGTAATAGAGAGGATAAATTTATCCTCTCCTCATAACATAAAACTGGAATTTTATTGGAATTAAATGGGATATTATTTTAATATTCTTTATAAAATTAGAAAGAGAGTAAAATTAATTGCTCTCTTTCTTTTGTCTATTTACTGTGCTTTGTGAATTAAAAATCTAATGAACATAATGCATCTTATACGACATTATGTTATATCCAATATTACTGTGCCATTGTTAAATTCTTCGCCTGTATCGTGCCTTAAGAGACTTGTAGTAAACGCATAAACTCGCCCATCTTCGTTATCAACCAAACCATTAAATGCAGGATAAGGAACAGCATCAGGATTAGCAATCCACCTAAATCCCTCATACCAATCCATTCCATTATTACTAAGATGTATAGTATTAGAAACGAATCTGGTATGTCCGTCAGAAAGAAATAACGGCGAATCAAATCCTTCTAATTTTTGAGTGACATAAATATAATCAGGAACCGCAATACCAGTTAATAGTGTGTTGTCTCGTTTGTCCCAACGCATCTGGTGTGCAAATCCGCTAATCGTTCCATCTGTCCCCCAATATACATAATTTTCATCGAAGGCAAAACTAACGGCTCTCCAATACTGCGTTCCTGATCCTATTAATGTTAGTGTAGTCCCATCACTCGAATAAATTTTGCTTTCTGCATCCGTATCCCCACAACTTATCCACCATAACCCACTGTTGCTGTCGTATTGAACACAGTGTATATGGAATATTTCTGGAATTGTGCCAGTTCTACCCCCAAAGACACGCAGGGAAGACCAATTTTGACCGTCATTCGTGGCTTTTAATAAGGCGACTGATTTATTAACGTCTGCTGTTGTGTATTCTCCAGCCAATACAATTCCATCTTCATTGCAACTCCAACTTCTGAATAACATTTCTCCGTTCCAAGTGCTTAAAACAGGGGTAAACGTTGTATAATCAGTCCCATTTGACCTTAAAATATACCCATGTCCATCCCATTTTGTTATTCTTAGGAGCATTGTTCCGCTCGGAAGTATTAAAGCTTGGTGTACGGTAAAACCACTATAAATAGACGGGGAATGTGTAGTCCATAGCTCAACTACATTCCCTCCATCTCTATCCATAGTTTGTAGATTTATTGCGTTAGTGCAGAAAATCCTTCCGTCAGAATGCTTTGCTAAAACGATGTTAGAAATATAGTCGATAACCCTTATTTTCCTTTTTATAGGTGCATCCCATCTCGTTGGGTTCTCCCATCTCAAATCAAACACCTCACTTTATCCAATATACTCAATCTCCTTGACTAACTTAATACCGATAGTTCCCGTTTGAGATACATTGGTTAAGTTTGAATATACGATCAGTAATGGATTATCAGTAGTAATTGCAATACTGCGAATCTGATCTGCAAAATCACCATCAGTTGGAGGCGTGCAAGATGATTTTGTTAACGGTATATTTCCTCTAACGACAACTTTAGCAGAATACACGCTAGTTATATCTGCTATAGTATTTAATGCAGAACTTGCATTCGAATAAAAAAGTTGTATAAGTTGCGTTCCGCTTGCCCCTCCTGCTGGAATAGGTACATCAACACCTAATAATTTTACTCTCCATAATTCTCCTGCCGGTGGGGTAATAGTAAACGTCTGTGTTCCCGAAGCTAAAACATTCACAGTTTGACTTAAAGTTGATACAACAGGGATTGCTTTTTTGCTACCTGTATATGGTGATGCATCAACTATACGTAATACCCAATCTCCACTACCATCCTGTATTGCTGTTACTTCTACTGGGTTCCCAGTCGCAGGGTCTACCACCCTTAATTTTGGTAAATTGCCAGTTACGACAACTGCATTAGTTGTACCTGGAGTTGTTTGGTCAATTTTAACTTCTCCCCTTACACGTAAAGCCTTAGTAATGTTGTCACTCAAAGTTGTTAATAAATCACTTAATGGAAATAATGCCATTATAATCACTCCTTCTATAAATTTTGATTTTCTAAAATTGATGGTGTATATATTGTATTTGAGGTAAATTTAAAAAAATCTACCATTACCTCTTGGGATACCAAATTAAATAAACTTGTAAATAAATCGTCTAAACCCATGTATGCGCTATCATCTAATGAATATACATCATCTACGTTATACGTAGTGTCTAACTGTTGAATTTCTTCTATATTTGTAATCGTTGACGCTACATTAGGTACTATTAAATTACCATGTGTGTCCAGCCTCTTAACATCTATTACATCAACCTGTTCTGTTGTTAAAGATAGTAGACTATTTAGAAATACGTCTGCTTCCGAAGCATTATCTAATGAAGTGGCGTTGTCAATTTGATACACTTCGTCTATACTCTGATTATCACCCACTCCCTGCCATTTGTTATATACCGACCCTTTTAGTAATAAGTTTTTAGTCGAGCCAATTCTTGCTAATACAGTCATTTACCCCTCCTCCTAAATCAATTCAAAATCTAAACTTCCTTGCGTTACATTGGCTATAATTCTAAAAGGGCCAAGAATAATGCCATTTGACCCCATATCTAAAGACCCTTCAATTAAGCCACCGAATTTATCCATTTTTGCGTCTAGTTGTAACGCATTATCTGCCTTATACGCATCAAACTCACTCTTATTTGTTTTCTCAAAGGCTCCTCCGGCTCCACTCAAAACTGCAATCTTATCCTTAACATTCCCTGCTTCATCAGACAACATAAAGTCTGGGATTTGATTTAAACTCATATGTATCATTCCTTTCTTATTGTGACATTTTATATATTATTTTATACTTACAGTTATTATTTATTTTTACAATACTAAAATAAAAGTGCGATTTCATATGGTAAGTATTTACTTTTACTATTTAATTAGTGTAGAAAAATAGCAAATTCTTAACCTTTGAAACCTTACTGTAGCAACACTTTCATACCCACAATAAATTGATTCGCACAGAAAGCACTCTCTAAGCTGTTTAAATTGATATTATGTAAGGTTTTTGTATGGTAGATACTTTTTTAAACGCTTAGAGAGTGCTTATATTTGTGATGTTTATGGTTTTTGATATGTAGATAATATTATTCTACTTTTTCTGTTTTATTTTCGTTTGTATTTTTCTTACTAAACAAGTCAATGGTAAAATTACTCCCCTTCGATGCTAAGAATCCTGTCACGCCAATATCCGCAATCCAATATAAAACATCAAATCCAACTTTAAATTGACTCACTAAATCAACAAAATTAGTTGCAGGTATAAAACCCAATGGTTGTAAAATACTAGTCCCCGTAACAAAAGAAAGAATCATAGCAATTAATACACTAACTTTTTGTGTATTCTTGTCTGAGATAACCTCTTTATAAACTTGTGTAACACCGAGCGTTAAAGTCCCAAGCATCATAAAACTTTGCAATGCTGTTGAAATATCCATTTAAATCATTCTCCTTATTTTTATTTTATTAAGTGAATTTAAGTATTTTTAATTAAACCCTTTCCCTCTTAACATCCTTCCAAGAACATCTAATTGTTTAGATATCTCTATTATTTGTTTTGTATTTGACATATTTTGTTCTTTAATAATTGCTAATTCTTCTTTGAGTAATATGCAAATATCTTCATTTTGTTTTATGATTTCTTTTATGATTTCAGTTGTTAATCTTGATGTTGTTTTTGTTATAATAAAATTTATGAGTTTATTTAATTTACTCATAATGCTTTAACTCCAATACTAATATTATTTTCTAGTAATCATATAAACCAAAGCAGAACATAAACTTGTTATTAATGCAGTTAGCCACCACGGCGGTTTGCTCATCCATGAATCTTTTTGATTATTTAATTTAGTAGTCAATTCTGAAATCTGTTTTGTAAGATTCTCCATAAATTTATCTAATTTTTCTTCAAACAAAATTCTTTCTTTTTTATTTTCTTCTTGCATACGTTCAATTTTCTCTTGGGAAGATTTTTCAAATACATCTTTCCATCTTTCTAAATCTGTAATGCGTTTACTCATAAGAGCAGAATCAATTGCTTTTTGAACCTCTTTATCTTCATTCTCACCCATTTTCAAAATCAACTCCTTTTCCATAAATAATTCTTGCCCTCCTTTATTTTATATGTTATAATCAATTAATGGTTGTAGTGCTACGAACATTACAATCAGAATTCGACAGTCCAGAAGGGCAATCTGGCTGTCATACATATAATAATTTAATAAATAAAATTAATTAGATTCACTAAATGTTTAAATAATTTTAGTAAATCAAACATGATTAAAGAGATGTAAAATAATTACACCTCTAATTTGAATTATCCTAAAAATTTATTAACTTCAGCACATGTATCAAATTTATTATTTCCACTCAATAAAATCTCATTAGGATGCTTAACACTAGAACCTCCTATTACGTACAATTGCTTTGATAAAAACGCTTCATGAGGACATGATTTATCAGAAGGACGAATAAAAATAGCACAATTATATTTTAGCGCGACATCTCCTCCTGCAAAATAATCATCTTTTGAATATAAGAGTACAGCTTTTTCTAACACGTTATCCTCTCCTTGATTATTATTTATTGTTGATTTAATAGTTTGAGTAGATTTTTCTTTATAAACATAATCTGTTCCAAAGAAATAAACACAAACAGATTTTGCAATACTCACAGCAATTTGTTGTCTTACATTTGGGTCTGCCAATTTAGCATTATCATCTTTATTATCTAAAAATGCAGTTTCTAATAATACTGCTGGCATATTTGTGTCCCTAATAACTGCAAAATTTGACGCCTTTATTCCTCTGTTGTAGAACAATTTACCCATCATAGGATTTAAAATTTTTGCAAATCGCTCTGCATTTCCATTTAATCCAAATACGTGAACAGTAGTTCCAAATGCTTGTGAATTAAAGGCATCACAATGGACAGAAAGAAATAGGTATGTTTTATTAACATTTGCTATCTGACATCTTGTATTTAATGAAGCATTAAGAGAAGATCCATCTCCATTTACTTTTGCTCCATCACGAGTCATAATAACTTTTATTCCATTTAATTCAATTAATGTTTTTGCGCGTTTGCAAATATCTAAAACAATGTCTTCTTCATGAAGACCAAATCCAGAACACCCCGTATCAGAGTTTGGATATGATTGATGACCTGCATCAAGGCAAATCGAATAACCCATTTATTTCACCTTCCTATATTATTTTTATAAAATTATCTCTAATTTAACTGATGTCCATAAAATGCCTAAATCCTGTAACCATTGGTTACAGACCACTTTTTATTTTTCCATATACCAAATAAAATCAAGTTTTTATGTGGTGTGGGGATTTTAATATATTATAATTTTGTTTTGATAATTTAATAAATCCTAATTGAGAATGGAGTATATTTCTATACTCCATTCTTCTGTTATATTATACTTTGTGAATTATAAATTTAATGAATAGTATGCGTCTACTACGGCACTACTAAATAATATATTCTACTTCTTTAGACACCCTAAGATTAATAGTGTTACTCTGCGTAACATTAGTGTTATTGGTATAAACTATAACCAATGGCGAACTAGCTGTAGCAACTAATGATAAAATCGCTCTTTGTTGGTCAGCTTCTAATGATGGTTGTTTGCCATTTGTAGCCGTGGCTGACGTAATGGTATTCCTTAATAATTGTAACGAACCGTCAAAATTAGAAGTTAGACTTAAAACCTCATTAATTGAAGAAACTCCATATGCTCGAATAGATATGGAGTGCGTCCCAGACGTACTGCTTGTAGGGCGACTTAGTAGAGTATATATTTGCTTAATCCTCCATAACTCGCCCACTGGAGGCGTTATGGTTATAGTCGTTGTTCCAGCAGATGCTACATTTAAAACTTGATCATAATTGACAGTGGCGGGAACGGCTTTGGCTACTTTTTTCTCTTCAAGGTTATCAATGTATGAAGTTTGTCTTATTTTCCATTGCGGTAAAATTCTTACAATTTGTGCTTCATTGACTCCATCATAGTCCCTAATTCGAGCGACCACATAACCATCACTCGTTATCTCTGTGCTAAAGATACCGTAATAATATGACGAAGTATTTAAAGTGGGCATTCCACCACTCCATATATTATGGAAACTATATCCATCTTTCGTACCCCATATGACATATGGCATTTCAATTTGGTCATAACTTTGCTGAAACCCAAAATATGCAACGGCCTCGTTGCCATAGGTAATAGCAGCTTGATTTCCAAATGGAGCAACAGGTCCCCAACTATCTTTAATTACAAATGCCTTTTCTAATGTATTTGCAGTAAAAGTATCTACATTAGTACCTTTTCTGCTACGCTCATATCTCCATACCTCCATACATAAACCATCGGTTAAAAACAATACTGTCTCTGGCAATGGTATAACTTGTGTAAATTTCTGCGCGGTAGAAATTGCGGCAGAAACGTCTATTTCGCCCCAATTTATACCATAATCCTTAGTCCAATACACTTTACAAGATCCGATAGTATCTCCGGTTGTCACCCATATAATATCTTCATAGGGGTCGAATTTAACATCGTGGATATGAAAATTAGTAAGACTACCTGCACCTGTAAGGATTTTCGTAAAGGTTGCACCATAATTCAATGACATGTAAACTTTATTGCATTTATCAACTTGCACCGATGGCCCATATTCAGCAACCAATATCATATTTTTGTACATATGTACACCAAAAGTAGGTGATGTATATGACCCAACAGTTTCGTTTGTATGAACTAAAGTAAAATTTGCTTCGGTTGCATCACTTCTCCATATTGTTCCATCATAAATAAAAACTAGTATCTCACCTGTTTCAACTTTTCTAACCTGTTGGATATTCGCGGTGAAAGTATGTAAGTTGACCCATGATGTCCCCCAATTGGTGCTTTTGCTCAGTGTTACTGCGACATTTGCTCCGTATAAAACACCATCTAAATGCGTATAACGCAAATCAATAGCATTGTGTGATTTAACAAGCGTTTGTGTGTCATCTAATACTGGAAACAATACGGTATTTCTTGAATCATATGTTGGAAGGGCTACACTACCTATTATTCTCGAAGGCAACTCATCATTTGTAACGTGCGATCCCATACTGAATGTGTCATCCCCATTATCTTTCATTTTCACATTAAGATTATCATTAGTAGCCCATAATCTTGAACTTATATCACTCATTTTCTAATTACCTCCATATCCTAATTATTCTAATAGTCACACTAGCATTTTCGAGACTACCATTAGTAAATCCAACTTTTGAACCTACCCTTGGTGGTAACATGTATTGTTTTGCCTCTATCATAGATGTTGGTGACACTAAACCATATGTGGAATCTGGTCTCAATCCCAGATAAAGAGAGGCAGCAGGATTGTTATAAGTTGCGTGAGCTATACCATATGACATTCTAATGGGATATAATGTTCCATTAGTCGCAACTCCATCTACTCTTGAAGCAATCAGAGACCAAGGTTGCTTATCTGTATTAACTAATAACCATGCCTCTGATTCATTTGTAATGTCCATATCAATCATTGCTGTACTAGCACCAGCGTTAACTGTATCAGAAAATAAAACATCCTCAATAATGCTACTTGATTGACGCATAATTTGTGATGGAGCAGTTAACGAAGATGAATATCCCTTTGCAGTTACAGATCCAGAGGTAAATAAGATAATGTTACATCTAATTACATTCAAACCTGTCACATTTAATCTATAATGTCCAGGTTTAATCGCTACATCTGAATTTGAACCATCAGCTAATTTAGTTGCTATGATAGGAAACCATGTTATCCCGTCAAGCGATCCCTCAAAAACCAAACTACCAATAAATGAACCAGTAAGTTCGACAATGGCAGTTGCTAACCCAGCTACACTCAAGCCTGTTCCAAAACCTGTTGTTGCTAAATTTAACATTAAAACAGCATTTTCTATATTCCCACCAATTAATCTAGTTCTTAGATTTCCACTATCATCTGTTCGTATGGCTTTAGCCGTACCATCTTCACCTCTACCTGATATTCTGAGCATATCACTCACTGCCATTTATACTACCCCCCATATTTCATTTTGAACTGTTGTTGCGTTTAACCAGTCAGAACTTTGGTATATCCAACCTTGCACCCAAGCTAAACCACTCCATTTGTACACATATCCATCTTCTGTGTTTAGTTTTACATATGAGTCTCCAGTTGGATATGCGGATTGTATTTCTGCCAAGTTTACAAATGCTTCAGGTGTACCGCTCGCTACTGAAGCCACTTGCTCATCTACATAGGTTGTATTTGCTTTTAAAATTAACTGCTGAACATTCTCAGCCAACTGTTCATTGATAGCACTAACAATATCAGTCTTAACACTAGTATTTAAATTAGCTAAAACCCCTACCTTGTTACTATCATGATCATCTAGTCTAGCTTTTAAATTAGCATACCCAACACCCAAAGAACTAACCCTAGCATTTTCAACTTCTTGTGTAGTTAAACTTCCTGCTCCTCCAGGAACACTTCTAAATGCTTCTACCTTTGTTCCTGCAACAACACCACTACTTAAAGTAAATGAATTTGTACTAGTCTCAGTATAATTTACTCCAATAATTTGCTTAATTCCAGTAACATATACCATCAATTGATTCACACCAACTAAATAAGGAAATTCAGTTAATGTAAATAATGTTTGATTTGCTGTTGCTGTAAAAACTTGACTATCGTTTGCTCCATATCCTCCTGCAAAAGTTAAATCTAAAACATATGATTTTTCAAAAATAGTTCCATTATATCTCCACATAGCATTATTAGCAGTAGTTGGATCATTGGTTACCTGATACGTGTCACCTAATTGATTTGAAGTAGATGGAAGATCAGATAATAAATTAACAACACCTTTAAAATTAACTAGAGATGAACTATATGTATTTTCACGATTAATTTCTTGTAATTGACGAATATCTTCATTAGATTCTCTTGTAATTTCATTTGACTGACGAGTATTTTCTGAATCAATGGAATACTGATTATTTTCTATTAAAGTAGTAAGATCATTTTTAGTATTAGTTGCAGTTAAATTAATATTTGTTAAATCTGTTTTGGTTATTAAAGCTTCACTATTTTTTGCATCTAATTCTGATTTAGTTGTAGTTGCTATTCCATTAGAATTATCTAATGAATTTTTTGTCGAAACAGCATTAGAAATAGATGAATCTAAATTTGTTTTTGTTGTTCCACCAGTTGAAATACTAGCATTTAAATTACTAAGAACTGTTGATGCATCTCCAACACTATTTGCCACATCCTGCATTGATTCAGTTGATGCCCCGTCTACAGATTTTGTATAAATTCTTTCTGCTGGAATCTCTATTACCCCACGACCTTGATAAGATGCTAAAACTGTTTGACCAATTTCCGAAGAATTAAAAGTGATTATAGAATTTAAATAATTTACATAAAAAGAATTAATTGATAAACCTGTAACTATTTTAGATTCATTGTAACAAGCAATAGAATATACTGATGTATTATCTGGATTTGTTGTCCATGTCCCAGATATTGTTGCTACTTTTGTACTCCCTACATAATCTGTGATTAATTTTGATTGTCCTGAACCAGTTCCTCCTGTGATAGTTATTGTAAAATTATTATATCTGTCATCTGTAGTTGAAGCACTAGATATCAGTGTAATTGTATTTGATGCTCCTGCTTGTGCTGTACCAACTAATACAGCAGTTACACCATAAAATTCACTGCCAAGTTCATCGAGAACTATTTTACTCTCATTGGAAATTACACATAAATCTTGTTTGCTAATCAAATCTTCTCTTAATTCATACAAAAGTGGATTATTAAATTCAAATGTCATTTATTTCTTTCCTCCTTTTAATATAAAAAGAGAGATAAACTAAGTATCTCTCTAATTTTACAATGTTTTATTTTTATTTATGTTTTTATTTTTAACAAATATTTATATCTTACTAACCTTTAATGATTTATTTCTACTATTGTGAAAGTTACTTATTAATTTTCATGCAAAAAGAATCCACATTGCTATGGATTCTTCTCTTTGGATATGATATAATCTTATTGCATGAATTCTTTAATAATCCCTTACACGACTTGTAGATTCAACTGCAAGTCTCTCTTTTTGTCTAAAACTTTCCTAATGAACTCCAAACTTTTTGCGGTACACAGTGTTGTACAGATACTCTCTAATCCATTACTAGTCCTCATGGGAGTTATCTTGACTTTAAATAACTCTGCTTTAATATATTGAGAATAAGGATGATTTTTATTAAAATTTCCATCTGATAAAATCTTTTCCTCTCTCAATACTTTCATTAAGGAATTTCTACCACACCCTAATGTATCAGCTACTTGCTTGAAATTCAGTAATGAATCAGAATTCATAAAATCGTTATACATTTGTACTTTTGGTTTCTGATCCTCTAATTGCTGTTCAATTAACAATCGTTTTTGCTTTTCTTCTTTTAATTGAGTTGCTAATTTAATAATAAAATCAGGATCATTTAAGGTTTTTTCAATTGTATCCTCAGTCATATAAATACCATGTTTACGAATAGAAGGAAGGACTTCAGATGTAACCCATTTCTTAAATTGTTTTGCTTCTGGTTTTTTACTGCCAAATATAGCATTGTACAAACCAGACTCATTGATAAAATACATTCCTTGTGAGTTTACATTTTCGAGTCCGAGTGAAACGGAGTCGGAATAATTAAGCTTGATTTTATCATCTTCATCTAATCTATCTAGCATATTAGAGGTTTTAGAATATTCAAGAAGATCAGCAATATCTTTTGCAACAAACCAAGGCTCTTCATTTTTAATAAATACTCTTAGATTACCAAATCTTTCATTACTAAACAATACTAAATCATTCACAAAGTTCACCAACTTTATTATAACCAAGAAATTCTAATAAACAATTTTCACAAAAATCAATCACAATACGTTCATTATCCCATTGACTACCATACTGACCAACTTTATTGATTTGCCAAGATGGGTCAAAATACTTATCCAAAATCTTATTGCACTTCTTACATATCATAGGAGTTTCACTAATGGAAAAATCAATTTGTCCTTCATTTAATAAACTAATAGAGAACACAGATTCATAGATATTTCCACCTTCAAAATAATTAATCTCTTTAATAGTATCTTTAGGAATTATCATTTCCTGCATAGTTGGTTTATTAATATTTATGTCATAAAACTCTAGATTGTCTCCGTCTTCCACAAGTTTGAACTGTTGATATGTATTCATAGATTTAATAGATTGAATAGGTGACATAAACACCTGAACTTGTTTTCCTGTGTAAGTGTCTGATAGAGCAACCATTTCTTTACAATTGATTTCACGCATAATAAAAACTCCTCTACTCTTCCAAATGTTAAGGTTCTTTAAGAAACCTTACATTTGTTATTGTACAGGAGAATGTTGGTTATGTCAACATTTAATTTTCATAATCTATCAAAAAGTTTTCCTTAATCATCATTAACTAATTCGAATATATCTTCCATTTTCAAATCCAAGGTATGAGCAATACGCATAGCGGTTTCTAAATTTGTTCCTTTTCTATTTGCAATCACAGATGATAATGTACTTCTATCTATACCAATCTTATCTGCTAACCAAATCTGTTTCAGACCTCTCTCATCCATAATCTCCTTTAATCTATTTTTAATCGCCATATCTCCAATCACTCCTTATTCATCTATTATACCATCATTTCATATGTCATAACCACTTATATAAACATATGTATCAAAATAGAATCGAACCAAAAGAGTGAACGAAGACAATAATTTTATTTATTGATTACACAAACACTTCAAAATAACCATCTATTATCATATTCAATATTATACACTCATTAATTGTTTATCCATACCAGATGCTTCAAGAATATAACTTGCCCAATATTTTGAGTTATAATGAAATACATATAAAGGATCTTTTTTGATCATATTCTTAAATTTCCCCATTAATACATTTATATCATTTTTGCCTAAACCAAACTCTTTCAAAGATAAATGCACTTCATTTATATAATTTTCACGATATTTTCTACTATCAACTTCTTTGATTTGATGTTTTCTTTTGATCATCGTATTTCACTTCCTTAATAAATTTTAAACATTGTGTGGACAGTTCCGTATGAAAAGATAATTGATCATTAAATCCATATCTTTTTGAATCAATTGATTGTTTGAAATTAGTCATATTTATTATACCAGAATCCAAACCCTGAATCAACTCATCTATTTTACCATCTGCGACTGAACCATAAACAAAATCTTTATCATGTCGAAAATTTATCTTTTCTGACCTATTTTGATAAATAAATCTTGCCCATTCATGTCCTTGGTGGTTGAATATTAGTCCATTAAGATTAGCTAAATTCTCAATATCTAATTTATAAGATATAATAATTCCGTCAACTAATTCATTAAGATTAAATGAATTATACCAATCACGCCGTTTCCTTGCCCAATTCAATGCTTGAATAAAACTAGATGTAGTATAAAATCCCTGACCAAAATCAGCCCACTTATCTCCACGTTTTACATTGATTCGTTTAAGTATTTGCTCTCTATAATTACTAGTTGTTCCATGATAAACTGTCTTTATTGTATATAATTTAGACATCATATTCTCCAAAAATTATTTACTTTATTCTATAAATATTATATCATGCTTGTGACATAAATGTCAAATAATTTTATTTATTACTTTAACATAAAAGTATGCTTGATATTCTTCCATATCAAGCAAATAATAACTATTAATGACATATATTGTCGAATCTCTCAAATTTCATCTGATATATAGTAAGATGAAGTTAAGGAGGTGATATGATGAACGAAGATATTAAAAAACCAGCTTTTATGACCAAAAGTGTAGATATGAAAGTATCCTTAGTTAATGGATTTTTTAAAATGATTGAAGTAATGAAATCTGGAGAAACTCAAATCACAATTGATGAAAATACCACCTTGAGAATTTTAATGACATTCGGTACCATTGAAGGAAAAGTTATTAATGACTCCCATGAAGAATTAATTGAAAAAGAAGATTATTCTAGTATGCTTTATAGTCTGTCAATAAAAGGAGTAGATAATAACATAGCTAATTTCGAAAAAGAAATTAGAGAAGAAAATATCAAAGTTATTAATTATACTGAAAGGATTCTTTTATCCAATGTTACACTAATTCCTTTTGCAAATCCTCAACATAAATTTACTTATGAAAGATTATTAATTTTTAGCGACCAAATCGTAGGGGTAACTGTTGCATCATCTTAATAACTGTATCTTCAAATTCTTTTAAATTAAAGTTTTCTCCAACTTTTATATTTAATTTAGACTGTTCATTTTGAGCAGTTTCTTTTTTATTATCTGTCATTTTATATCATCTCCTTTCTTAATTTTACATAAAGAAAAAGACCTGATTAGAGGTCTTTTCTTTTTACATCTATCCTTATCCCATAATAATTCAACAACTAAATCAATACAAATAAAATACTACAATCAGGCAATATATCTCTCAAAACTTTCCTATAATAATCACTTACTGTACTTCCTTTTAAATATAAACTTTTCAAACCATTCAAACTACTCAATGGAGTATAATTATAAATATCATCCGATGATAAAACAAGATTCTTTAAATTCTTTAATCCAGACAATGCACTCAAATCACTAATACGGTTCTGATGTGGTTCAAAATAATAAGGTGAAGAATTACTCAAATCAAGAAATGTTAAATTTGTTAATCCTTCTATTGGTGTAATATCTGTAATTTCATTATTCACTAATGATAGTTTCTTTAGTTTCTTTAATCCTGATAATGATGAAATATCACTAACTGAGCTATTAGACAAACTAAACTCTCTTAGATTTGTCAAGTATTCTATTCCACTAATATCTTTGATTGATTCAGAAACAGACAATTTAGTGATTTTCTGTACATCAATTTCAACGATATCACCAGTTGGTTTGTTTAGAGTTTTTCTAATTGCATTTTCAAAATTAATGTCTTTAAAAGTAATTGATGGCGAAGGAGAATTAGCAGTTACAGTGATTATACATTTTGCTGATTTCTTATTGTCAACAGTTGTTGCCGTGATGGCTGATTTACCTTCTTTGATTGCAGTTATTATTCCCGTGGAGTCAATTGTAGCAACCTTAGTATTACTTGATTTCCAAGTAACTTCTTGATTTGTTGCATTGGAAGGAAATATGGTGGGAATTAATTGTTCAGTTGAATTTATTGGAATAGATGCTGTATTTTTGTTTATGGTTATTTTTAATGGTCTTATGAGTTTTGTGTAAGATAGTTGTTGGGATTGGATTTGTGATGGAGAGGATTGATTTAGGGAGCTATTTGATTCTGATGCTAATGTAGGAGATGTTAGGATTGGGGTTAATAATAGGGATAAAGATAATGTGATTGTAGATATTGTTGTTAGTAGTTTTTTGGAATTTTTATTGCTTGTTTTCATAATATTTTCCTCACTTTACCTTTATTGTTTTATTAGTATTATTGTACATTAAAAATGAGGAAAATACAAATAGTTTATTATGATTTATTTCGACAATATTTATTTATTAGTTTGTATTCAAGTACATAAGAATAAAGAGAGACAGAATTAATCTATCTCTTATACAAACGAATATATTATTTATTAATTTTATCTACTAACCCTTGCCCAAACTAACTGATACTGAGTTATAATTATAACTTTTGCTTATTGAACGAACTTTACTATAACCATTAAGAGTAAATCCTAAATACTCCAACATTTCTTCATTATCCTTTAAATATATTTTTATAGTATCTAATGATGTTGGAATTGAAAATTTACTATTAATTTCAATAATATCTGGCAATGTCCCATCAAAATTTTTCCCTATAATTATATTTGCAATTGTAGCAATATTAGTTACTGAGTTGTCAATGTATTCTTGTACGTCAATTATTTTGCTAAATGAATCTCCATTTGATAATTCTATTCGTGCAATCATTTTAAATTTTCCTCCTAATTATGTTGGTTGAGGGTAAGTTTCTGTTACCCAATTTTTTAATATAAGTATTTGAGCATCCGTATAAGAATTAGCTGTACTAACTGCTGAATTTGCAGTAGAATATGCACTATTAGCAATACTCAAAGCACTATTTGCTGTACTTACCGCATTTGCTATATCTGAAGCAGTTGATGATTGAACAAATGTAAAATTTGACTCTTCTGCTACAGCAATATCTTCCAATATTGAAGCTTTTTTCTCATAATATAGTGCAAAGTTTGCATTAAATTCTACTCTATTTACAGGAGTTGTTGCTGTTGTAGATAGGGCAAGAGTAGCAATATAAGTTGCTAAAGCGTCATAGGCAGGGGTATAGTAGTGAGTATCTGTCCAATGTGGTTGGGCGCAATAATAACATAGCTTTTCTAATAATAATGTTGCTTTAGCACTAATTATTATTTTTTCTGCCATAATTGCATCCCATTCACTTTGTACAAATCGTTTCTCTATTGCAGTTAAATTTCCATCTCCTGTAATTTCGTCAAACAATGATAATACTTCTGAATCTGTATAAATATTTGCATTAATTGCTTGTGTAGCAGATATTTTATTTAGAAGTAAAGATTTTGTACTTTGAACATTAGAAAAATATGTTTTTATTAAATCCTTATCTTCTGCGGTTACAGTAAATGGATATGAAATACTACTTTTCCCTATCCAAGTATTTAATAAATTACTTAAATTAGTCAATGCTGTTTGATAATTTGTTTTTTCATAATATCCTGATTGATCTAAACCTAAACTTGTGGCAAGTGTAATTAAAGGAATAGATTCTTTGTTAACTGAATCTAAATCACTTGCTAATTTTGTTGCTTCTGGTTCATATATTTTACTATCGCTAACCGCATCATTTATATCAGAAGATAATCCAATTAAAGATTCTGCTAATCCATTTACTGCATCCCCTATATAATCTCTTGCAACTCCCATAATTGCCTTGAATAATGCAATTTTAGCATCATAAAATGTATTAAATTTGCTAATAAAGGCAGCACTAACAATTGTAGAATCTGAAAAAGTTGTTAATATAGGAACTGTGTTTGGAGGAATAATATCAAGGTTTAAATAATTTATAAGATATAAATATGAATTTTGATAATTCAATAATGCAACTTGAATATCTGGATAATTAATATTGTTCCAATAACTTGCTTGAATTTCTGTATCTTGATTCTCTAAAACTATAATATCTTGATATTTTATAATAGTTTTCTTCTCATTAGATGTAAATGTAGTATTTAATGCAACTTTATTTACGTCTATCATAGCAGTTTCTTTTTCTATTATTGCTTTTTGTACTGCCAACATTGCTTGTGCTGAAATCACAGATTTACCAATTGCTATGCCTTGAGGTGTTCCGTCAACTATTTTTGTTGCTATATCAGCAAAAGGTGCTTTAGTTCCTGAGTCACTAAATACTTCTAATCCAGATCCTTTAAACAATCCAGGAATACCAATAAATGCAAATGGGAATTTACCTGCTCCTGTGTCTGTGCCAGTTCCTCCTACTTTAATCATTGCATCTAATAATGTTTGATTCCATCCAATTGAATCATAAGAAGTTAACACGATAATTACACTATCATCAAATGTAGCAGTATCAGTATAAGAATTTAATTTAGTTGCTAATGCATTTCTATCTGCCTCATCTGTTTCAAAAGTATGGTAACATTGAGTAAACAATATAGATAAATCTTCTCTGCTAATGACAGTTAACATTAATCCTTTATTTGATGAATTGCTAATACTGCTTGCAGTAATTGTTTTTTTATTAAGTTTTAAAAAACGATTACTATTGTGATTTCCTCCAGTTCCTCTTATAGATATTTCACCATCAACAGAATACTCAGGTGTCGCTATTGTAATTGCATTAGTTAACAATAATTTTGTACTCATTACTAATTCAAATTTCTTTAGCAATAATTTTCTTTCAGATGATTTCATTTTTTTAGGATAACTTAATAATGGTAAATCTACCCATTTTGCTAGTTCAACTTGTAATCCATCAACTCCATTTAGTGCTAATGTTCCAGTCAATGAATTTTGATAATTATTTATTAATTCTGTCGAAACTGTTAAACTATTAGCAATATTAATTACATCTGCACTTTCTGCAAGAATTTTATCAAAAGATGCTTTTAGTGAAACTGACTCATCATAAGTAATATAATTATCTTTAGCAAAGGTTTTAATGTCCATTTGCATAGAAGTTATTGCAACACTTACTTCGAATAATTGTTGATCTACAAGAGTAAGTTCATTATCAATTTGTACTTGAGTTATTAAACTAACTAATGTATTTTTTTTAGTTTCTGCTATTTTAAGTTTTTTGTTTATGTCAACTCCTTTTGATGGTTTAATTGTTATTGGATAATCTGAAGAATCTTGATTTAGCCAATCACTTACAGAATTTAATGCAGTTACAATAGCACCAGAACTATTATCAACCTTAAAATAATCATTTTTTGCATCAAGTAAATCATCATATAATATATTGTCATCACCAATTATTGCCAATAATTCATCAGCAATTGCAATAATATCACCTGATTCATCTTGTACTGCTGTTTTTAATAATTCCAATGCATCAGATTCTGTTTCTGTTATTTGTTTTGCATTGATGTAGGTGTTTACCTGTATTTGGAAATCACTTAGAGCTGTATTTAATTCTGCAATTTGAGATTCTACATATCTTTTTCCATCATCTTGGCGAGCTTTTGCCATTGCGTTATTTAGAATAGATTTTTTGTCTTCTACATCTTGAAATAAATCTCTGATTTTTATTCTTTCATCTTCTGGACTAGAATCACAAATAATCGCAATAGGATAAATTAATGGAGGTACTGTTGGCCCTATCCAATTTGCTATTAGATATGACTGTAAGGTTGTTAGAGCAACTTGAAAATTTGTTTTTTCATTTACATCTGGAAGGTCAAGAAATTCAAGTTGAGTAGCGATATTTATTATATCTAACGATTCTGCAATTAGTTTGTCTAATGTTAGCTTGAGAGACTTTGCTTCTATGGCTGTTATAAAACCGTCGCTTCCAAATCTTGTAATGTCTATTTCTAGATTTAAGAGAGAACCATTTAGTTCTTCAATTTGTTGGTCTACATATTCTGTGGCATTACTTTGAGAACTGTCCCATTTAAATTTATTAATGTCAATTATATCGACGTATGAACTTGCATGGTATAAACTATCAGAAAGTCTTTGCGATGCAGTTTTTACATTAGATATAGTTAATTGAATCTCTGCATTCTCGAAGTCAAAATTGATTTCAATTATTTTAGCAGTTATATCAATTCCTAATTGTTTATGTTTTATAGAGATGGAATCTCCTAAATTAATTTTGCCCCAATTGCGTTGTTCTTCTAGTATTTCTAAGAAATTAACCAAACTAATTTGAACTATTGTTTTTGGTGTCTTCCTAATTTCCATTTCATCCATACCTGCAAAATAAAGGTCTGTGGAATTTCCAATGCTCGAATTCGTGAAATCCTTGTCTATCATATAGGATGTTTGAAGTTCTAGTAATAACTCAGGAGTATCAGCAAAAAATCCTTCATATGTTAGAGTTGTTTGGATTTCTGTAATTAAGGATTGAACATCAGTTATTTCCACATTTTTTGCAATAATTTCATCTTTTTTATTATCAATTTCTAATTGTTTATTAAGTTTAAGAGTTGCTAATGGAATTGGATAGGCAGTGCTTGCAATTGTAATACTATGTCCTGCATTTTGTTCTGTTTCAATATTATCATCAATTGTTGCCATTTGATCTTCAAATTCTCTTAATTCGTTTGTCAATGCAGTCAATTCTATTTGAAGAGCAGTCAATTGTGCTAAATATGTTGCGAATCCATCTTTATTTTGCAATAATAAAATTTGATAATCTAAAAGTTTATGACATAATTCATCAGACATATAATCTGATCTAGTGATAACTTCTTTAGTAATTTCATCTCTTTGGAATGGAAAAAGAAATGTAGTGTAATTTTCTATATATGACTGTCCGTTTGGGTTAATTTCATTTATTGTTAATCCATCTTTCCCATAAACTTTTAATCTTGTACAGAAAAATTCACTATCAATGTTTTGTACGATTGTACGGAGGTATTTAATATCACTTATTCGGAATCCCTTATCAATGCCATATTCATTAATTGTATAGAAATTTATTTTTCTATTGATTGAATCAAATTTAGCAATCAAATTAAATTTTTCTGCAATTTCTAATATGAAATCTAATTTAGTTTTTACAGAAACTTCAAATGATCGATATACAGCATTTAGCGATTCTGGATAAGAACCCAGAATCCAGGGGGTTTCAAATAGAATTCCATTTGTGTGTGTTGTGACTGTTGTAGAAATTCCATCAACAGTTGTTGTAACCGATCTATCGTATCCACTCACAATTTCTGATAATAAAACCGCATCGGCTTTGTAACTGCGTATATTCTTGTCTTTGAGTTCATATTCTAATGAATAGCAATTTACTTGTAAAAAGTCTGTAGAATCATCAGCATTTGGACTTGGATTATCAATTATAAAATATGATGTATAATCACCTAGAATTAATTTAATTAAATATCTGTTTTTTAACATCTCACAATGAGTATTATATTGTTGTTCATTATTCTTTTCTATCTGATATGGTAAATTGAAAGTAAGTTCGCTTAATGTTGTGAGACTAATTTTTAAATTTGCATCATAATGTTCTTTTAGTGATGCAATAATTGTTTTATTTGGCTTACAGAGATATAATTTTGGTCTTTGCGGAGTAAGGGATAAGTCTATGTCTAGGAACATTTATTTCACCATCCTATTTGGATTTTATTTTATTATTTTATTATCTAGTTTTAAATTGATATCTGAATTGGATTTTACAAGTTCCTTTCACTACTAAGTTGTTGATTCCTCGTGGCAAGGAAATAAAATCTCCTGTGAGATTATTTAGACGATAAGTGTCAGGGAGTGATGATGTAATTTCTTCATTTTCATTATCAATGAATAAATCTTCATTGTTTTTAAGTGATGAGGATGCAATTGGTATTCCTTCACTATCTAGTAATGAGGATAGTTTGAATTCTTTCCCTGAATCAGAATTATTTATTATGCTAATATCTCCATCATTTATTTTGAGAAGTGATATTTGTGGTTGGCACGGAATATCACCTAGATTAGAGAATATTATTGGAGTTCCTATAGATGGATTGGATGACAGGTCATATAAATCTGAAATATATTGAGGGCTATATTTGTATGGATCACTACAGCGCATCGTACAATTTATATAACCTTGCCCATTCCCATTATGTAATAATGGCGTACTATCAATTAAAGTGCAATAAAAGATATAATCTGGCATTGATTCAAAGGACATTGGTTTATATATTGAAGAACTTAACCATCTTCTAACTGAACGTAATTTGTCTTCGTCAAAGTTTTCTTCAAATGCAATAGTTAGGTTCAATACTCTTGGTGATGTTTTTATTTGGGATAAATATGGTTTGTCATTATATCTCGTTGTAGTTTCTTTTAATTCTCTTGAGGGAAGAAATTCTTCTTGATAAAGTCCATTAGTATCAACATGACAGTTAATTACTCCATAATTATATGATGATTGATTGTCATAAAGGAAATAAATAGATTCTGATATTGGCATTAGTTTTCACCTCCTAATACTTGTTCAAGTATTTTCTCTATATTATCGAAATCCCAATACCAAATTTCTAAAAAATTATATCCATTTTGTTCTGCATATTCTTTTTTCCTACGATCGTGTTCTACTTGTCTTTCAAAGTCTTCAAAAGATTTGTGAAATCCTGGTATATATCTTTCGTGTTGTTCGCCTTGATATTCATAAAGAATGTTATGACTTGGCAAATAAAAATCGTAAGATAACAAACCATGTCCTAGCCCGATTAATCCTTCAAATTTTTTTTGTGATATATAATTATCATTATTCAGATCAAAATATTTCCTAGATATTTTTTCTCCTTTCGATTCACTACACTCTGGGCAACCAGTTCCTTTCTTTTTATTTCTATTTTTTATAGGTGCTTCCCATGTATGATCGCATTCTAAACACTTCCACCAAACTGATTTACTAGAATGTGGAGTATATTCATTTGGTTCTCTTTTATTTTTTTTATAATTCCATTCTTTACATAGTTCTTGGTTATCAACTAATAAATTGTTTTCTTCAGAAGGAAGTAATCCTGAGCAATAAGGGCAATTTTGATGTTTATTGTTTCTATTATAAATATTAGCAGACCAACTATGTCCTTTTTCACATTTCCACCAAACATCTTCTATACTAGTAGGCGTGTAATCCTCTGGTCTTTTATTGTTCTTATTATAATCCCATTCGTCTGTCAATTTTAAATTACAAACTAATAAGTTATAATCTTTACTAGGTAACCTATGAGAACAATATGGACATTCTGATTCCTTATCATTTCTATTGTGTATAGAGGAAAACCATTCATGTTTAGGATTATCTTTACATTGCCACCATACATATTTATTAGAATTAACTGTTACATCAAAAGGAGTTAATTTACCATTCATTGTTGGATGCCATTCACTTGCTAATTCAGGATTTAAAGTAGCAAGACAATTTGATAAGTGTATCTGTCTCCCAACACAAACACCACAACCTTTACCAACTGAAACACTATTCCAACTAGCATCAAATATTTCTCCACAGTCTTCTTTTAAACATTGCCATTTTAATTTAATGTGAGCATTTACAAACAATTCACTAACTAATTCAAAAGGTTTATTATTGATTTTACACCATAGTTTTATATTATGTATTGTATACGGATTAGACATGTTAAATTTATCAGGTATATGATGTGATTTTATACTATTTAAAGACACAAAATATAAATACCCATCATTATCTTCTAATATTAACTTCATAGTATTTTTAAAATATTCTTTACTAATTAATTTATAACCTTTTTTTTTAAAAAACTCTCTGACTTCTTCAATTGTATATTTTTTACTCATTATTATTTCAACCTCCTCAAATTAATTGACCATTACCTCAAAAATTGCATAGCAAAAAAGAGCAGAGTGCTTGAGGAACACTTTTCATTAGATCGCGACTTCCAACATATCTGCTCTAAAATTATCAATATTAATTTAGATTAATTTATAAATATTTAATTAAATATTTATAAAAAGGGGAAAATAGTTAAATTATCTTCCTCTAATAATCTGTGCTCTCTCGATTTTTTTGATAGTGAAATTTGCTGCTCTTTCAAGTTCACTATTGGATATTTTTCCATCGACCGATGTAACATTAAAATTAATATTAGGAATTGTTACATTTGTTCCCGATGAAGAATTATTTATTAATTTAGGCATTTGGAATGATGGGAGATTAAAGGATGGTAATTGAATATTTTTTATTAAATCCATTAATGGGGTATTGCCAGTTCCATTAGCATAAGATGTGATGTTTAGTAACTTTGCTTTGTTGATGAGTGATTCTGTTTCATTGTGGTTGAGGATTTCTGTTCCTCTAGGGAGATTTGCTATTTTTGGCCCACTATTATCGCCAAGAATTTGTTTTCCTGAAGGAAGAATTAATAATTCTCTTCCAGCATCATCAAATTCTGCAAGTCCTCCTGGATGGTAATTTGTACCTGATGCGTTTTGAGGAATCTCAGGAATACTATTTGATGCAGTTTTGATTTGAGCAATAGTTTTTATTATTTTCTTAAACTCTTTATCAATTTTATTTGCACTAGTTGTTAAATCTTCTGTGTATCCATCAGAAAACTTCTTTAAAGAAGCTTGAATGTCAGTAATATTCTTGTCAATAATTTCTTTTTTCTTGTCAGCAAAATATTGATCGTTAGCCATCATTTTATTATAAGCTTCATCTGCTGATTTTTTATCTGCCTCATATCTAGTTTTTGTAGCATTATAGGATTCATTTTCAGCATTCTTTTTAGCTTCTAATACTTTTTTAATTTCATCTAATTGATCTTGTAAATTTTGTTTACGAAGTTCAATGGTATGATCAGCTTGCATATCATTAATAGAAGAATTTTTCTCATCAATCTGTTTCTGTAATTCTGCTACTCTTGCTCTTCCCTCTGTTGATGTATCAAGAGAAAGAGAATCTTTTTCACTTTGAAGTGTTTGAACTTCAGATTGAGCTGAGTTTAATGATTTATTATAGTCTTCAGCAGATTTTAGTTTATCCATTGCATTTATTTGAGCATTAATTGAATCTTCATACTCTTTTTCTTCTTTGTCAAGATTATCTAGAACTTTTTGATGAGCAGAGTCTAATTTTTTCATTTTTTTCTCATATGCTTCATCGTCTAGTTTTTTCTGATTTTCATAATATTGTTTTAGAAGAGCAATTGCCTCATCTGCTTGAGATGATTGGATGTCTAGGAGGGATTGTTTGAGATTTTTTTGTGAAGTTGTTAAATCATCTACTGATTTTTTGTTGTCCTGCCAACCTTTTCTCAATTTCTGCATGGTTGTAAAAGTTAATTCCATTTGTTTCTGAACTTCTGCTGTTTGAGAATTTAATTCTGAAACATATTGAGTTGATGCTTCATTTGCATCATTGAACCATCTTGAAGTATCACCGAATGGAGACGTAGCGATAGAAGTGTCTTTTAATGCGTTAATTTTATCTCTTGCATCATTTAGTTGCTGTAGTTCAAGAAATTGTGATTGGATTAATTCAGTCGTTTTAGAAAGAACTAGGGAGTAATCTTTTGCTGATTTTGCTTGATCTATTTCTGATTGGAGAGATTTATTGCGCTCTGCTGTTAAAAGAGATTGTGCATTTGCTTCTGCTATTAGGGCATCCGTATTATCTGTATAAGATGGATCAGATAATTTTTTATCTCCAATTTCTGCCACTGCAGTTTCATTAGATTTTCTTGCATTAAAATCAGACATAATTTTTGAAACATAATTTCTTGTTTCACTAGGTGCATATCCGCTAATATCTGCAAATGTTGCTCCACCTGATTTGCGGAGTGCATTTTTTACGTTACCGATACCCCAGTTGTAGGCTGCTAATGCCAATTCTTTATCATTATTAAAAGCAGACATCATTTGAGAGAGATATTTTGAACCACCTTCAATATTTTGAGCAGAATCAAATACATTTGATACTCCCAGTTCCTTGGCTGTAAGAGGCATCAATTGCATTAAACCAGATGCACCAGACGGATTACGAGCAGATGCATTAAAACCTGATTCTGCTTTAATTACAGCATCGATTAAAGTTGCAGATAATTTATTTTGTTTTGCAGATTCACGAATTAAGTCAGCATATGGGCCAGTTACATTTTCTAAAATTTCTTTAGATGTTTTGTTTAAGTCTGGATTAGCAGATGCTATAAGGTCTTTTGGAGTTATTTGTTTAGAAACTTCTATGCCTTTGAGAGCATTTTCTATTGCTTGCATTTCATCGAGAATAGAAGAATTTTTTTGACGTATAGCTCTTGTTTCTGGATCTGCTAAAGAGGAAGCACCATTAAATTGTTCTTCTGATTTTGCTCTCATCTCTGCAACAGATTTTAATCTTCTAATTCTTTTTTGTTTTGTTCTATTTTTTTCTTAAATGCTTTATCATTAGCTTCCATTACTTTTTCTATGGCAGATTTTTGTATTGTATATAAACCGTTTTCTTTAACCATAGCAGATGCAAGTTCTGGATGTGCTTTTATGAGCTTGTATAATTCTTCGGTGGTCATTTTATGACCATCATTCATTTTTGCTACTGTTGATGCAAGGTCTTTGGAGTTGTCTAGATATTTTTCTGTCGCAGAATCTACTTCTGCTATAGCTTTAGAAACTTCTATTATCTTTTCAGTGGCCTTCGGTACTTCTGGAAGAATAAAATCATTATTAAGTCTCTTTATTAATTCAACAATAATTGGAATTGGAATACCTAATTTTGTTAATTGTTCTCCTACTCCATTTAAAGAGTTTTTAAGATAATCTTGAATTTCAGTTGTTGACTTTCCTTTTTTTGACATCTCATTCATATTGGATGTAATATCTGAAATTGTTTTTGTTATATTTATATTTTCTAATGCAGTAGTAGCAGAAACAAAATCATTCATAGACCCTTTAGTAGTAATTAAACTTGATATTAAGTCATTTTGCATACTTTTACTTAATTTATTTGTAGAATCACTCAATTGATCTACTGCTACTGCCCCATTTAAAAAAGTTGCTGTTTCTGATTGAATAGTTGCTTCTAATATCGCTTTTTGTTTTGCTACTCTATCAATCAAATCTTTATAGTCTTGTATCCCTTTTTCTCTATTTAAACTAGGCGTTTCCCCAGAACTCATTTTACCCATATTTATTTTATATGACTCTAGTTTTCTATTTAATGAGTCCATTTCTTTTTGGTCATCTTGTAATTTTTTTAAACTATCTGTGCCAGACTTATCAAATGTTGTAGCTAAAGACCTTTGTTGGGTTTTTAAAAGGTTTTCTTTTTGCTCTGTTAATTGCTTTATATAAGCAATGTCAAGTTCTACTGCCTTGCCCTCTGCGGTAAATCCAGTAACAGAACCTTCAAAAAGGGAACTTAACTTTTCTGTTGCTGTGGATAATTTATCCTTCTGTTCAGCAGTTTTTAAAGTAACTTTTGATAATTCCTCATAAGTAGATATTAAGTTTGGAATTTCCTTTGTTTCTGCTTTTAATTTATTTATACTTTGGGTTAAATCATCAACAGCTTGTTTTTGTTTTTGAGATGCTGAATCTATTCTAGAACTAAAAATATCAAATAATCCAATTGCTGTAGTTAATACTACTGCAATAACTCCAATTGGATTTGACAAGAATGCAACCTTTAATCCGTTTAAAGCTAATCTCAAGCCATTAGTCGCTATTGCAGCATTTACTTGTGCAGTAGTCCATCCTAATGCTTCTCCTTTAGCAATTATCATATATCTAATATTGTCTGCTAACGCAATGTTGAGAACTCTAGTTGATGCTATCCATGTCATTATAGATGCAGTAATTGCAGTTCCTTTCCATAAAGCAAGAATTGTAACTACAGACATTATTATTGTAGATAAATTCCCAAAAGTGTCAATTAATATAGTTGTAGCATCTATTAATCCTTTAATTACTCCAGAATCTAAAGATGACTGCCAAAAACTCTCCCACGATGCTTTTAGTCTTTCTAATCTGGCACCAGTCGATTCTTGGTATATAGCGAATTTTTGTTCAGACGTTCCGGATGCATTAAGAGCATTTTCATAATTTTTTAATGAATCTGCATAATTATTTAATAATGTTAATCCTCTATTTCTTTGAAATGTCCCGAACATCGTGGTTGTAATATATGCCTTTTCATTTTTAGATAGTGTATCAAATCGTGCACCAACCATATCCATTACTTTCGCGAAGTCTAATAACTGACCTTCTGAATCAGTTGCTTTTATACCGATGTCGGATAAAGACTCTACAACATCATTTAATTTTGTAGAATCTTCAGAATTAAATCCCGTACTTTTTATGGATTCATAACGGCTGATCGCCGAATTCAAGCTTCGTCCAATAGTTGACGCTGACTCTCTGGTTATACTAGAAATTGTTGCCAGCCATGATGCACTTTTTTCGAGAGAAATATTACTACTCTCGCTTGCCGATGCCACCCTCTGAAGGGCTTCTCCGATCTCATCTGCCCCTGAGGCTGTGGTATCTCCCAATAGTGCAAAAATATCAATAATTTTACCAACGCTTTCACCAGTGGCATTAGCTGTTGCTGTGATAATCGTATTACTTTCTTTTAATGAAATTGAACTGATTTTTGCATATTGAATTATAGACTTCATTCTCTCTTCAACGTCAGAATCAGATAAACCCTGTCTATACAAGTCGGCTGATGTAGATGCTATTTCTTTTGTAGAGACAGACATTTCTTTACCAAGTTTATTATAAGATTGAGCTAATTTTTCAACTTCAACTTGAGTTTTTCCTGTTACAATACGAACTTGATTGAGAGAATTATCAAGTTCCGTGATAAATAAAATCCCATTTTTTAACTGATTTAGGCTTCCGTAGACAAGATTCGTGCTTATTCCCCAAATTGCGATCTTTTTTGCAGCCAAAGTGAGCATTTGACTAAAAGCATATCCATCTCTATTCGAGTTTCTAAATTCACCAGAAACCTGTGCAACTCTAGTTCTGAGAGTATCTAATTGTAAGCCATATTGTCTAGCAGAAACCTCTCCTCTTCTAAACGAATTTTCCATTTCTCTTAATTTTACTACTTCTGAACTAACTCTTGTATCTGAAAAAACTTTATCTTTATTTATTTTTAATCTATCAAGAGAGTTGTTAATTCTTTTTACCTGATTTTCAATATCTTGTGCATTTAATATATTAGAACTGCTATTTCTATTTGCATTTGTAAGTCTTCCCATACTTGCTTGAACTGTTCTTTGAGCATTATTAATAGTTGCTTGATCTACAATTACTTGTAAATTTATTTTTACAGATTTAGCTAATTTATCTACATCTTGCTTGAATTTGTCTATTGATTGTTGAGATAAATCTAATGTAGATTTTAAATTTATTTTTAGATTTTTTAGTTGTTGATCTATTTTTACTTGAGATAAATCTGAAATATCTAATTTCCCTTTAATTAGTATTGATAACTTATTATCCATATTGTTTCCTCCTATTTTATTTTAGTTATAATAAAAAGAGGAAACAATATTTCCTCTGACTTTTCTACAATAATTTTAATATTTAATTGATATATTTAACATATTCGCATATAATAGTAATAAAAATGAAGGGTGGTTAAACATATGATTGGTAATATATTCATCGCTCTGGTCGCTTTAATAGTTATTGGAATAGTAATTATTATAATATTCGGTAGAGAAGATCCTAAAGAATTTCAAAAAAGAGTAAAGTATTATGAAGATTTAGAAAAGAACAAGGGCACTATATCTTCAATATTCCTTATCCATTTGAGTGGTCATCCCTATTTACAAAAAAATGATGTAGTAACCGTCTATGTTAGATATGATTCAATTTACATTGAAAACAAAAACCTTAATTCAAATAGTAAGAGATATCCAAATAATTTTGAAGGAAATGAAATATTATTATCACAATTAATAAAATATGAAGTAAAAACAGAAAAGGAAATAAGAAGAGATGTTACTTTAACTAGATTAGTTGCACTTGGAATCTTTGCCTTTGGGGTTAAAAAGAAAACTGAGGGAATTACCCAATATTTAATTTTAACTTATTTAGATAATGATGTAGAAGTAACTTGTGTGCTTAAGCAAATGCAAAAAGATCAAGAATTAGGCAATATTATTAGTAATATAAGTCGTGAAAAATTAAAAACAAATACAATATAGTAAAAAGTGTGTTAACTAATAATTAACACACTTTACTGTTATATCTTTATATTATTGTGTTTTAAATCCACGCTTTTCTAAAGAGTTTCTTAGGAATAATTTTGCCCTTCCATTTTCCAACCCCTCATATGTTCTTGCCATAAATGGTCTAGGGCCAATAATTTCATCTAAGTTCCTTATGTATCCCCACTTATAATGACCTCCGTTTTCTATGATACTTGGGACATCTTCCCCTTCATCGCCTTTTCTAGTATTTGTTAATTTAAGTGTATCATTTGATATCATAGAACTCTTGCAACTGTTAATTAATTCCCAAGTCCTCTCGTAATCAGAAGGTCTGTATTGATCATAAACATCGTCTTGGACATGTTCTCTCATTAAATCTCTACCATCTGAAGCAACATCTGTTTTTAAACTTTCAGATATTTGTTTAAGTAAATATTTTTCTAACTCCGAGACTGTTTTAAATTCCATCTTAAATAACAACTCCTAATAAACTATTTTATTATTTATTTGTTCCTTTATCCCATGCCATAACTTCTTTAACTATTTTTAGTTTACTAGGATCAAGTTTATCAAATTGTTTTGAGATACTATTAATAAACTTTGTCATTCCCTTATTATCTGGAATTTTTACAAGCAATTTATTTAGTCCTTGAGATAAAACACCTTGAATAGAATTATCTACTTTATACATTTCTTCAATTTCTTCATTTACGCAATCTGTAATAAATTTAATTTCATTGTAATCAAAATTATCTAAAATATATTCAATCGCTCCAGATTCTTTAAGTGAATCATACGCTGTTAATGAATCTTCATCAGACATGTCAATATTGCTTATTTGATTGCAAATAGAAAATTCAATTGCCATTCTTTTCATAGTAGAATCTACTCGTTTAAATCCATCTTCTTCAACTGAAATACAAGTTAGCAATATGTTTTTTACCATATTTTGTTTAACTAAAAATGGGATATATTTAGTGATGGTAATATTTGAATAGTCTGAGGTAATCTCTGAAACTTTAATTAAATTTTGTTCTGACATTTTTATTTTTCCTTCTTTCAATTATTTATTTATTAATTAGACTATTTCTTTCTTTAACTGATTAATGCTTGCACTGTCCCAGTCGATATATGAAACAATTATATCTTTATTTAAAACTAATTTCTCTTCAACTAAAGAATAATTAAAACTATTATAATTACTTAATATTCCTTTATTGTTAACATACTCTAAGATCAATTCCTTACACATCTCCGGCTTATTATTTATATCGCTTTCCCATAAGTATAATACATTAATCTCTTTATATCTCTTAATATAAGTTCTTTTCCGTTTATCTCTAGTGATTCCTTTAATTTGCATTGTATTTAATTCTGTAAACTTTAAAGGATTTGAATGAAAATAATCGCCGTTTACTTCAATCATTAAATTATGATCTGGTAGATAATTATCGATAGCATAATATTTGCAATTGTATTCATTCTTAAATACTATATTTAAATTATCTAATATTTCATCTACTTTTATTTGTGGTTTTGTTCTTCTTTTATATGTGCCATTTTCATAGCTTTTTACTGTTGCAATTCTCATTTTTCTTTTCTGTTCAGTAGTTTTCTTTAAACCAAATTGTGAATGTTTTTCACCAATATAGTATTTGCTTCTAAATTCCCAATAGCATTTCTGAGAACAGAAATTATGATGATAATTTTCTATACCCCATGGTATTA
>Ga0209728_1000518_pt1 | contig 30374 bp, 49 predicted proteins | sample RifGroD1_FD_183997 | JGI IMG/M metagenome (GOLD analysis project Ga0209728, IMG submission 183997) | Groundwater microbial communities from Rifle, Colorado, USA - Groundwater D1 (SPAdes) (version 2) | ecosystem: Environmental > Aquatic > Deep subsurface > Groundwater | place: Rifle, Colorado... | reverse complement strand
ACAAAGAGAAAAATGAAACTTGTATTCAGGTGGAGAGGACAAAAGGGAAATATGAGATTATAAAAAGAGGATTTATTTTTGTAACTGCAATTATTATTGTTTCTTCAAGTATATACTCTACATATTGTAATTTTCATAAAAATACTAATGAGAATGTTAATAATGTAAATAGTAATAATATTATCAATGAACAAATTACTAAAGCAATAAATGATAAAATTGGTGAGATAGTTAGTAAAGGAATTAATGAATAATAATTTTAATTATAATAAATCAAATATAATATTTGAATAAAAGGAGAATTTTGTCACGATTTTTGAAAAATTGACATGCTCTAAACGTACTATTTATAATGGTTTGTGATTTGGGATATTTTGTTAATTTATGATATTTTGATGATTTAGCAAGAAAATAAAAATAATAAAACAAAAAGGAGAGATTAATTAAAAATGAGCAATTTCAAAATTTTAACCACAGATGAATTAATAACCTATACTAAGAATTTTAAATGGACTAGAAAATTCTCAGAATTTCAAATTCATCACACTTGGCTGCCAGACCATTCTAATTTCAATGGTAGTAATGGTATTGCGTTGCAAGAAGGAATGAGAAATTATCATATGAATAATTTAGGATGGCAAGCGATTGGGCAACATCTTTCACTCTTACCAGATGGTAAATGGATAACTGGACGTGATTTCAATATTATCCCTGCTTCTGTATCAGGTAGAAATTCATTGTGTTTTTTAGCAATTGAAATGATAGGTAATTTTGATATAGGACATGATAAATTAGAAGGTGAACAATTAAATTCTATTATTAAATTTGTAAATTGGGGAATTAATTATTATAACTTAGGTACTAAAGGTATTGTTTTTCATAGAGAATATAATCCCAAAACATGTCCAGGTACAAGTATTGATAAGAAATGGTTTGTTGATAAAGTAATTAATTATAAAGAAAATCAAGAAAACAACGACAGCAACAATAAGGAGGAAAATAATAACGATATGACAATCTTAAATACTAAAAATTTAATTAAATTTACTTATAATGGAGAACCCAAACAATTAGAAAATTACACAATTTCAAATACTACTTATGTGAAAGTTAGAGACATTTTAGAATTATTTACTAAAGTATTAGATTTAGATAGTAAGAATATGATCATAAATATAAAAGATAATGAAGTTAAAATTAATGTAAATGATAAAGAAATTAATGGGATATTAATTAATGATAAAACATATTCACCTGTAAGACAACTCTGTGAAATACTAGGTAAAACAGTAGATTATGATGGAGTTAATAAAAAGGTTATTATCAAATAGTTAATATAATAACAAATCTAGTAATAATTATAATATTTGCCTCCTCTCTCTTTTATTATCCTACCACTCTATCTTCTTCCCTATCGTGATTTGAAGAAAATATGGCAATTAATTGGAAAGATAGAGGATGTAAATTTATAAGTATCGCAAAAGTAAATAATAAAATTAAATAATAATTACAAAGGAGAATCTTTATTTTTACTACTAAAAATAAACTAATAAAAATCATAAATAAATTATTCAATATTAATTCAAATGAAGAAATAATTATTGATATATTTATACCAAACTTATCAAGATTTTAGATTAAATTATTAAATTATTAAATTATTAAATTATTATTATAATTATTAATATCTATTAAATAGCAATATAAATATAAAAAACTAAATTAAAAAGGAGGAATTTAATTATGGGTGACTTCAATTTTGAAAACAGAAATATTAATGTAACTAGTTTACCAGGAAGTCCATCACAAGATGGGACTGATGCAACAGGAGTAAATCAACCAACTGGAGGAGCTGGAATTAGAGGTTGGTTAAGTGGTATTTATAATCTGTTGTTTAGTGGGAGTGCTAAAGTTAATGCTACGATAACTGGTAGTATTCTTGCGGAACAAAAAACAAATGCTGATGCAGATGCAAACGTAATTACCTTCTCTGCAAATATAACAGCAATTGAAATATTTCATGATGAATTAACTTGGCAAGAATTTATTGTAAATGGTTTAACCATAACTGTTCCTCCTGGTGGATGGGATAGGCAGTTAGGTGGCACACCTTCTCCAGAAGTTACCATACCAACCGGAATCTCATGTATTGTCGGGAGGTTGGTATAATGTCTGGATATAGACCTTCTGGCAAGTCACAGTTAGCACAAATTGTACCTTTATCAACATTTGCAAATAATGTTATAACATCAATACAATCACCTGCACCTATAATAGATTGTTATGGTGATAGCAATACAAGGTATTTTCTTGGAGATACTGGTGTAAGTGGGGAGATTCAAAACGCTTATAGCACATATGCGGATGCAATGAGTTTGCAATTTAACAATATATCAGGTGCTAGTTTTGTCAACAAAGGTAATCCAGGTTACACAGCACAGCAAGGTGATACTGAATTTGCTACTAACATAAATAATAATCCTCATGTCGTTGTACTTGGTTTTGGGACTAATAATATTCGTATATCAACAAATACATTGGCAGATTATCTCACAGCAATGGAGTCTATGATTCAAAAAATATTTGCTTTAAATGCCATCCCAATAGTCTTAACAATACCTGATTTTCACGATGCTTATGCAGATGATGGGTTAGTCGGTAAAGCACGTTTGCCAGTATGGAATAATGTTTTAGTTAATTTAGCAAACCAGTATAATGTACCTATAATTGATGTATATTCTATGTTTAATGCGGAAAGAATAGACCAACATGCCACATTTTACAATGAAGCGTCTAATTGGAGGCATTTTAGTAAATATGCTCAATCAATTATAGCGTATAAATTGTGTGATATTTTGTCTAACAAATCAATATTTCCGTCTTTGCGAAATGAGTTTAAATACAGTATTGATTTGGAAGATGAAATGATTTTATCCACATCTGGTACTCCAGCAAATTATAATGTTTACTTAGCCAACGGTGCCAATAATGCTCATTATAATCTAAATGCTATTAAATTAACTGGTACAGATTCATCTAAAATAACATTTAGAGTTGCTGGAGATATACTAACACTTGGGTTTTATCCTCGTGCATCTGCTGGTATATGTAATATTAAAATAACAGAAACTAGGACGAGTGGCGTGGTAGTATACGACGGTACTTTTGATACTTATGGTGTTGTTGTGGATAATCTATATATGCCAGTTAAAAAGTTTACACATCATCTTAAAAAAGTTCTGTATGACTATACGGTTGAAATATCATCTACTAATACAAAAAATGAAAACTCAACTGCTACAGACATATATTTTGTTGGGCTTTCTGCGGGTAAGATTTATAATAATTAACAAACTAACGAAGTTGCGAGAGTTATATAAGTCATCTCCTCTTTTGTTTTATATAGAAGAGGAGATTATAAAATATTTGAATAAATTTGTTGTTTGGTCATGATTTTTTATATTGATAGTAAAATTTAATAAAAACACCTCAAATCTCTACAACCTACAAACCTATTATTTACAATGGTTTGTAGGTTGTATTATTTTACCATATTTTAAATATTGCGAAATTTTAAGGCTATTTAGAGAGATAATTTTGATTAGGTATAAGTTTAGGTTAGGATGGTTTAGAGATGGATTTGGGTGTTTATTTGAGGGAAAATGAGGTTTTTGTTGATTGTCGATTAGATTAAGATGATTAGATTAGACACTTCTTAATTGAGGTATCTTTTTGTTTTTGTGATTTATTAGATTACTAACTAGAAAAGGAGATAATAATTTGTTGCAAATTAATCAAGTGTATAACGAAGATTGTATAGGTGAAAAAGGTATGTGTTTAATTGATGATAAAAGTGTGGATTTAATTTTATGCGATTTGCCATATCAAATTACCTCAAATAAATGGGATATTATTATACCATTTGATAAACTATGGGAGCAATATGAACGTATCATAAAAGATAAAGGAGCAATAGTTTTAACTGCTAATCAACCATTTACTACTGCTTTAATAAATTCTAATATTAAACTATTTAAGTATGATTTAATATGGGATAAGAAACATCCAAAAGGATTCTTAAATGCCAAGAAAAGACCATTAAGAAGACATGAAGATATTTTAATTTTTTGCAATGGAACTCCACCATATTACCCTCAAATGAGAAAAGGAAAATATAGAAATAAAAAATGTGGAGGTACTAATAATGGATGTTATGGTGAATTTTCACCGAAAGATAATTATAATGATGAATATTATCCTACTTCCATAATAGAAATTTCTTCTGCTAATCAAAGAAATAAAATTCATTCTACTCAAAAACCTGTTGAATTATTTGAGTATTTAATTAAAACATATAGTAACGAAGGTGATTTAATCCTAGATAATTGTATGGGAAGTTTCACAACTGCTGTTGCAAGTATTAATACAAATAGAAATTACATAGGATTTGAAATGGATAAAGGATATTATGATTTAGGATGTAAGAGAGTTGAGAATTTGAAGGGATTGAATGGATAGTAATAGATTGTAAATATAAAAAGGAGTAATTTATTGCTAGAATTAAATAAAGTCTATAATATGCCATGTGAAGAAGGAATTTTACTTTTAGATAATTCAAGTGTTGATTTAATAGTAACTTCTCCTCCATATGCAGAACAAAGGAAAAATCAATATGGTGGTATATCTGAAAAAGATTATCCTAAATGGATGGTTAATATAATGAAACCATTGAAAAAAGTTTTAAAATCAAATGCAAGTATTTTTATTAATATTAGACCACATATTAAAAATGGAGTTATTTCTGATTATGTATTAAGAACACGTTTAGCATTAAGAGATGATGGATGGAATGAATGTGAAGAATTAATATGGATAAAACCAGATAGTCCACCTTTAGGTAGTATTTATAGACCTAGAAGAGCATGGGAAAGTATATTGTGGTTTTCATTATCTAATAAACCATATTGTAATCCTAAAGCAGTAGGAGTAGAAAGTAATAGAATAGGATTTGAGAATAGTAAATTTGAACATGGTGGTAAAAGTCATATTCATGCAGGACAAAATAATGCAAAACAAGGAATAGCAAGAGGGAAAGATTACATAGAAGTTGGAACAGGTAAAATTAATAAAAATATTAAACATCCTGCTATGTTCCCTGTACAAATACCAGAATATTTAATAAAAATGTGTTCAAATGAAGGTGATTTAATAGTAGATATTTTTGCTGGTTCATCTACTACAGGTATTGCTAGTTTACAGAATAATAGAAATTATATAGGTTTTGATATAGATAAAGAATATTGTGATATAGGACAAAAGAGAATTGATGATTTAGGATTTGTGGTTTGAAATTTAGTTAATGGTCGATAGATTGTAAATATAATATTTCTATAGAAATCTGAACATTCGATTAGAGTGTTCTTTTTTATTTTATAAAATTATTAAAGGAGTGCATTTAATTATGGAAAAAGTTTTATTCAGATATTCAGATTCTAATTTTTGTGCTTATTTGCATTATTTAGGTTATGAAATTGAAGGATTTGATATTGTGGAAAAACGTGGCAATAAAGCAAAAGTATTTCTTCATTTTGAAGGTATTAGAGATAATTTGATTAGTTTATTTAAAGATTTTCAAAATAATAATATTCAAGTTAATCCTAAAAAATTTGGTCAATCAAAAAATATTGTTTTAAAAATCATTAAAGAAAATTTATCTAATTATTTGAAAAGTAAAAAGTAAGAAAATACATAATAAGGGAGGCATTTAATTATGAGAAATTCAGAACAAATTAATGAGGTAAAAATTATTGAGCCATATGGGTTTATTTATATAACTACTAATTTAGTTAATGGTAAGAAATACATAGGACAAAAAAAATTTTATAAAGGTTGGAAACATTATTTAGGAAGTGGAAAACTTTTAAAAAATGCTATTAATAAATATGGGAAAGAAAATTTTATTAGAGAAATAATTTTCATTACTTATTCTAAAGAAGAAACAGATAAATTAGAAATTGAATATATTAAAAATCATAATGCTGTAGAAAGCAATAATTATTATAATATTGGTTTTGGAGGGAATGGCTATTCTTTAAAAGGAAGAAAAGTTTCAGAAGAGACTAGAAAAATGATATCTTTGGCACAAAAAGGTAAAATTATATCTGATGAAACTAGAATAAAAATGAGTGAATCACACAAAGGAGAAAAAAGTCATATGTATGGTAAGAAAAAATCTAAAGAAATTAAAGAAAAATTGAGCATTTCAAAATTAGGAGAAAGGAATCCCAATTTTAATAAAAAATTTTCTAAAGAACATAGAGATAATATATCTAAAGCACAAATAAAATTAACTAAAGAACAAATTATAGAAATTAGAAAAAAATATTCTATGGGTAAATATACTTTAACTGAATTAGCAAAAGAATACCTTGTTTCTTATTCAGTTGTCCGAAATGTGGTTAATTTTATAGGTGTTTATAAAAATATAATATAAATATATTTATATTAATCAATTAAAAATTTAAAGAAAAGGAATGATTATTTATGATAATCAAATCTAAAAGAATTAAAAGGTTTTTATACAATTTAGGTTTTGAATTTACTTTAAATATAACTAATGGTAAAGAAGAATATTTATTTCAAGAAAGTCCTCAATTGAAAGAATCAATAGATTTTTATTATAAAATTAGAAAAACTTTTGGAACTAAATAAAATGTAGTAACTTATAAGGAGGTCGAAAGACTAAATGGGATTAAATTTAGATTATGTTTCAAATATAATAAAAGACGATTATAAAAATTGGAATAAAGGTGACACAATAGTTATCGAGGCACAAACTGGCACAGGAAAAAACTATTTTATTGAAAATATTTTTATACCTTGGATTAATCCTGAAAAAGTATTATTTATATCAAATAGAACAAATTTAAAAAGACAAGTTAAACGTAGACTATTAGATAAACATGGATTAAAGATACCTGAAACATTAGAAGAATTAGATGAAATTAAAACTATTGAGAATGTTACCGTTGCATCATATCATGCACTTCAATATAGTTCTTTAAATGAAAAATATAAAGGTAAATTATTTGATTTAAATAGATATTCTGCAATAGTTTTAGATGAGTGCCATTTTGTATTTTCTGATTCAGGATATAATAATTTATGTAGATTTACATATAAAAAACTTATAGCAACACATTATTCTAATCTTATAAAAATATTTATGAGTGCCACTATAAATGAAGTTTACAAACCAATTAAATATTATGTTGATAAAATACTAGGAAATAAATTTAAAATACATACATATAAAACTGGTAAAGATTATTCTAATGTAAAAGTTAAATATATTAATCATTATAATTACAAAGATATAATTACTAATTTAATTTTAAATGATAAAACTGATGAGAAATGGTTAATATTTATTAGTGATTTAAAAGATGGATATAAAATTATGGAAAATATAGGTGAAGATAAATGTTCTATTATTAAATCAGGTACAAAAAGTGAAGAATTAATATCTATAATTAATGATGATATATTTAAGAAAAAAGTATTAATTGCTACAAAAGCACTTGATAATGGAATTAATATTAAAGACAATTTACTTGTAAATATAGTAGTATTAGCATGGGATGAAGTGTCATTAATTCAGATGTTGGGAAGAAAGAGGATATCTATTAATAATCCACAAAAAATTAATTTATATCTTTCTACTAGATCAAAGAAAGCATTCCAAGGATTATTAAGAAAATATTATAGAAAACAAGAAGATATTGATTTATTATTGCTTGAAGATGATAATAAAAATAGTTTTAATAATAAATATGATAACAAATTAAGTAAAATAAGTGATGATATTATCTATAAAGATTCTAAAACTAATGAATTTATGATTAATCCTATTGGTGAAATTAGATTAAAGAAAGATACTAAATTTGCTGAATATATGATTGAACAATTTGAAAATACTGATAAATTCGCATATATTAGAAAACAATTGGAGTGGTTAAATATGGGATATATGTTTAATGAAAAACATTTTATTGAAGAAATAATGTTGGAATCTGAGATTGAAACATTAGAAAGTTATTTAGAAAGTATTATTGGTAAAAAATTATTTAATGATGAACAACAAATAATATCAGATTTAATTATTAAAGAGTTAATAACAATAAATTCTAAGATAGATTATAGAACAAAGAAACTAAAACCATCTACATTAGAAAAAATATTAAGAGATCAATTAAATTTATCATATGCAGTATCTAAAAGTAAAACAGAATCAACAGGTGACATGAGAGGAAAAAGATATATTATTATAACAAAAATAATAGATAAATAAAATAATATTGTAGCAATTTTACTAAGTTTTCTATAATATAGATATAATAGTGAAATTGCTACAATTATTCTATATTGGTGTATTAGACTTGGACAACTTTCTAATCAAAAATAAATAAAAATTATAATATTGGATGGATTACTTTTCCCCGTTTAAACGGGGAAAATAATACAGACAATGCCTGTCTGGCAAGACGGTTTTATGTTTTTGGTTTTGGTTGATTTGGGTGATATAGATATTTTATAAAAAATTAACCATACTCGAATAATAAAAATGAGTAGGGTTATTTTTACTTTATTATTACATTACATTACATTAATAGTAAATAATAATACTAATACTGCATATGTGATATTTAATGCTTCAAACCATCTAGTATATTTTTCTACTATTTTAATCTTATCTACTTTAACATTGTCTTTTTTCGATTTGTATAAAATATTAATCGCTTTAAAAATATAAATTACACTTAAAATTATTGCAAAAGGTATTAATATTTTATATTCCATAGATGTTTTTAAATAATAGTATAAATATGTTGCTCCAAATACTAAGATAGATAATAATCCATATTTGTATATTAAATTTAATGTTTTATCGTTACGATTATTTGTAATTATAATTAACTCTCCAAGAATAATTAATATTGAATAAGCGATAATCCAATGATTCATTTTTTAGTCCTCCTTTCTTTAGATTTTATTTATATGACATATGTTATATTTTATGTTTTATTAATAATAATATACCCTATTTTTAAGATTTTTAAATAAATTTTATTTGAGTTTATATAGTTTATTTTAGAGTGGGTAATTTATCTGCTCTTTTTTGTTGTGTGTGAAAGTTTTGTGGATTTATAAAGATAGGTGAATCTGATCAATTTGCTGAAAGAGGGATAATTCCGAATCCCTCTTCTTTTTATTTTTAATTAGATAATCGGAATAGGTGATTAATGATTGTAAATGGATTAATTGTAAATATAAAAATCTACGGAAGGATTTGGTGATATTATGGGTAAACCATTAGATAAAGAAAAAATGCTTCAGTTATTAAAAGATTTTTATGAAGAATATGGGAGAACACCTGTCTATCAAGATTTTAATAAAGGTACTCCTAATGCCAAAACTTATACTAAGTATTTTGATTCATGGGATAATGCTTTAGAATTAGCAGGATTATTGGATATTAAAAATCCTAAAAGACAACCTAAAGTTTATAGTGATGAAGAATTATTAGAAAAATTAAAAGATTATTGTGAAAAATATAATGATATACCTATTGGTGGGAAGATTTATGAAGATAATTTTTCTTATAGTACATATGCTAGAAGATTTGGTAATATGAAAAAAGCATTGGAATTAATTAATATGGAACATTTATGGGGAGACAAAGATAAATATATTAAAAGATGGACAAAAGATGAACTATTACAAATATTAATAAATTTTTGTCGAGAATATAATAAAATTCCTATATATTCTTATTTTAATAATACTATACCTAATTCAAAAGTATTTTTAAATCATTGGAATTCATGGGATGATTTATTATTAGATTTAAAACAATATCTGCCTAATTTTAATAAAGAAATAGATGATATTTTATATAAATTTACAAAAGAAGAAATGATAAATAGATTAAAATTATATTATAAAGAAACAGGAACAATCCCTACATGTAATACTATGAAAAATAAAGATTATATGCCAAGTTATCATACATATTTGAAGAAATTTGGTGATTTTAAAACTGCATTATTAGAAGCAGATTTATATAAATATGTTAAAAATAGAAAAAATTTAGAAAAAAGATATTATACTGATGAAGATTTATTAAACTTATTGAAAGACTATATTGAAACTAATAATATAATTCCTAGTGCTAGAAAAATAGATGATGATTTTAATATGCCTTGTTTTAGAACATATGAAGATAGATTTGGTTCCTATTTTAATGTATTAGATAATTTAGGATATTTAGATCAATATATTATAAATAATCCTGCTTTAAAAAATTGGTCAAATGAAGAAATGTTGAATAATGTGTATGTTTTATACTTAGAATTAAATAGAACTCCAATATTTTCTGATATTGATAGTTGTAATTATATACCTAATTTTAGTACATATATAAACAGATTTGGAACACTTAGAAATGTATTAAATTTAGCAAATATACCATATCAAAAAAGAAAACATGAAATGTCTGATGAAGAAATTATAAATTATTGGTACATTCTTAAAAATAAATTAAATAGAATACCAACAATAGAAGATATGAAAAATGATTTTTTACATTTGGAACAAATATTCTATTCATATAATAAGAGATGGTCTAGTTATACTGATTTTCTTATTGAATTAAATGAATTTAATAATTTAGCAAATTCAAAATATAGAAATAGAATTTATTTTACAAGTAAAGGTATAAAATGCTTATCTTACGATGAATATTTAATAACTGATTGGTTAGAGATTAATAATATAAATTTTATTAAAGAAGTATATTATAAAAATATATTGCAGAATGACAATACTAACAGAAGAATAGATTGGATAATATTACACAATAATAAGTTACATTATATAGAATATTTTGGTTTAATTCATGAAAAAGAATACAAACAAAGAGCATTTAAAAAGATAGAAGATTTTAAGAAAAATAATATGAAATTAATAGAAATATATCCTAATGACATGAGAAAGAAAACATTAGAAGAAATATTTAGTTTTGTAAGTTAAAATAATTATACTCCTACTCGTTTTATTTTTGAGTAGGAGTATATCTTTCATTATTCCTCTTTAAATTTTATTTGCTATTTCAAAAAATTCTTTTTCATTAGTAATAAACAAAACAAACATTTTTCTTACAAAACTTTGCGTAGATGTACTATTAACTATTTTCCCATCACCTTTTTTAACATGATTCCAAATTGGATTTGTTTTATATAAAAAGAAACCTTCCCAATCCTTTATTCTTATTAACTGTTTTAATTTTCTAAGTTTTTCTTTCCAATTTTCATCTCCATACAATACTTTAGAAACTGCTATATATCCATGCCAAAATAACAAATCCGAACTATAATCCTTTTCTCTGCCAATCTTCCTCTCAGCAATTTCCATTTCACCAAGAGTATAAGGAAATAAATAAACTAAAAAATTCATAAAATTCGTAAGGTATGAAGCAATTTCTTCGCTTTCAAGTTTAGTTTTAGGTTTAAATTGATTATCTATTTGTGTGCTCAAGACGGAATATGTCACTATATTATTGGTATTTTTTATATTTGAAACATACTTTTCTACTTTATTACGCAAGTCACTATTTTTTATTATTTCATCTGTAATCATATTTTTCATAGTACCTACAGATAATGCTTCACTTCTAACAGTGCTGATTTTTAAATTTTTTGTGGATTGTGAAAACATAAGTTTTGCATCGTCCATTGAGCATATAATAAGACATATAGGAAATTCATATTTCTCAGGATTAATCATACCATCTTTATTACGTTTTATTTTATACCATAAGTCGTTAATTATTCTTGCAGATGCTATTCTATGCATGCCATCAACACAAAAAGTCTGGATGTTTGAATGTATAGTATTATTTTCTTTGTCATACTCAAATTTAACGTCTTCTTTATTAAGATGTGAATCAATAATTACCCAACTCAATGTTCCACCAAAAAATTCATTTTTCATGATACATTCAGCAATTTCTTTGGTTTTAGCAACATTGATCAGTGGACTATCAACACCTCTCAATGTCTTTTTGCCACGTTGTATCTCAGGCATGTATTGCAATATATTTAAATCCATGAAATTACAAATGGTAGATATTGGTAAATTAAAATTGTAAGAAAATATCTGATCATTACGAATTGTGGGAATTACATTGTTAATTTCCCAATCTTGACGAATATCTTTTTCTCCTACAAATATACCTATTTTATTTCTTTTTGGTATTTCTTTATTTATATTCTTTTCCATCCCACTAACTTCATCGCCATTCATGCCAATTTCCTTCTCAGCAACACTCATATTATAAACACCTCTCTCATCAATTTAATAAAATCATTAATTTAATCATCTTATTCTAATTATATCATATTTGACAATATTGTATACCTATTTTTATTAAATTTTGTAAATTAATATTCTAATAACTATTAAACTATTTAATTATTTTATATACTTATTTATACTCATTATTTTTATCCATGTGTTTATAACCCTGTACCCCTACCAAATGTCCTAATTAAACATAGATAAAATACTCTATATTCCACACTAAATAACCTTCATTAAATATATATCAATAAATATATTATTACAAGTAGTATTTAACAATTGTTTAGGTTATAATAAAAATAATTTAAATCAAATATATTAAATAGAAGGGTATGAGATAATGAAAAAAGCAATCATTGAAACAGATAACGGTAATATTACTTTAGAATTGTTTGAGAAAGATGCACCTAATACAGTATTAAATTTTGAGTCTTTAATTAAAAAAGGATTTTATGATGGTTTAACATTTCATAGAGTTATTTCAGATTTTATGGCACAAGGTGGATGTCCGAAAGGAAATGGTGTAGGAGGTGCTGGTTACACTATTAAATGTGAAACAGTGAATAATCTTAATAAACATATTCGTGGTTCTTTATCTATGGCACACGCAGGAAAAGATACTGGTAGTAGTCAATTTTTTATTTGCTATGATTCTTTTCCTCATTTAGATGGCATTCATACAGTTTTTGGTAAAGTTATTGATGGTATGGAATTTGTAGATAAAATTAATCAAGGTGATAAAATGAATAAAGTAACTATTATAGATGAGTAATTTAAAATAACCAGATTAATATCTGGTTATTTATTTTTATTAGATATAAGAAATTTTATAAATTCTTTCCATTCTATATGAATATTATCTTTACTCCATTCAACATAATCAATTACATCAGATAAATATATTTTTTTTGCATCAATATCTGCATTATTAAATTTATCTTCCCAATTATACAATATATTCTTATGATGTTCTATTTCATTTATATTTTTACTTATATTTATAATATCTTCATTAATTAATTTTATATTTTCAAGAATATTATTTATTTCAGTTTCAACTTGTTTAATAGATTTATTTAAAACTTCAGGAGAGAATGCACTTTCTCCAATTAACGATTTTGGTATTTCATTATTAAGGACGAATAAATTTTTTTGTTTCTTTTGTAATTCTTTTTGCAAATTATTTAATTCATTATTTTTTTTAGATAATTTTACATTTTTAGATTTATTTACATTCTCTTCTATACCAGAAAGGTCTATTTTCCTAATTGCACTAATAACCATATCTTTTAATTGTATATCTATATTTTTTGCACCTACTTGATTTTTCGGATGATATACAGTTTTATTCAAACCATTTACACATCTATATCTATAACAAATCATTCTATTAATTGTGCCATCTTTTCTTTTATAATCTTTATATGAATAATCAGTCTTCATAAATTGCCCACAATAGGTACAACGAATCAAACCAGAAAGTAATACTTTACTAGAATAAGGTATTGAATCATGTAAATGTTTATTTTCTTCTTGTAAATATAATTTCCTTTTTCTCATTAATTCTTGTGCTTTATAAAAAGTTTCATCATCAATAATTCTTAAACTATCATCATATGGTTGTGTCTTATACTCAATATTTAAACTATCTATACCCTTAGTATTATATCTTTTTAAACCAATATAGATAGGATTATTTAACAATCTATGGATAAACTTATCATTGAATTTATTTCCGAAATGATTAACATAACCTCTTTCATTTAAATATGCAGTAATTTTATGTCTACCATATCCTTTATTTGCAGATAAATCAAAAATAATTCTTACAATGTTTGCTTGACTTTCATTTATGACTAATTTATTTAAATATTTATCCTTTTTAGGATGTTTTAATTCCGTTTCGACTAAATCATATCCAAGTGCAATATTTCCTCCAGTAAATGAACCTGCTTCATTCATTTGTTTAATCTGCTCTTTCACTCGAAGACTCGTTTTTATTGACTCACCCTCACTCTGCCAGAATCTAATATAATTTAAAAGTGAATCTACATGTTCAACAGAACGTAATTCACCTTCTTCTGCACTATATACAGATACACCATTTTTACTTAAGAAACTTATAATAACAGGAATTTCATCTTTATTTCTACCTAGACGATCAGAATAATATACTAATAATATATCAAATTCTTTATTTATTGCTCCTTCTTTTATTAACTGTAATTCATCTCTTTGACTTACAGTTTTCTTCCATCCTGAAACTCCACGTTCATATAATTCATTAGTTATCTCCCAATTAGGCATATTATTAACAAATCTATGGCATGAATTTTTCTGCATAGGGATATCTTCATCTTTATTGACTTGTGCTTTTGTTGAAACTCTATATAATGTCCAAACACGTTTTTTATCCATGTGTAATACTCCTAATGTCTAATAATAAAATTATTATAACATAAAAAAGAACAAAGGAAAAGAGAGACTAAATAATCTCTCTCATAAAAAAGTTTTCTGTAATTTCTTTAAATCTATCATTTTCTTCATTTTTATTTGGTATTCTCATACTAATATAATATCCATATTTATTTTTTTTAGTAGATTTTAGTAATATTGAATTTTCTTCTTCAATTTTAATATAATCCATATCGTCTATTGTAACTATATTTTCTGAAATCACTATCATAAAACATCACCTCGATAAATCATATGTATAATTAATCAATTATTGCTTGGTAAATTAATGTAATTTCAATTAATTAATCATTAAATCACACATCAATCTACAATCCATTAACAAACTCATAAAACTCATCCCATCCATCAACTCTATAATCATAATCTACACCAATAACCAACTCCTTATTATATTCCCTATCCATAACAATTTTAATCCCATTAAACTCTCTTAAATAAGCAGGACAATCATCAAACAACACACTATTTTCACCATCAATCTTACTTAATAATTCACTTTTATTGCCAACTAGAATTAAATTTTTAATATCAAAGAATGGCAAATATTTTTTACACCATAAATACTTCTCGAATACACTGAATTCGTTCATAGGTGAAGAAATAATAAAAACTATATGACCATCATCAATTAATTTTCTTATTGTTTCTATTGAGTTTTTGATTGGTTTTAAATTTGCAAAAAATCCCTTCTCTTTAATTAATTGAATACCTTCTTCGCCTATGTATTGTAGTAGATTATATGTTTTAATATCTGATACTTTTAAATCTTTATTAAATTTATTGTTGTATTGATAACATAGATAAGAAAGCATATCTACTGAAACTTCATCCATGTCTAAATAGATTGTTTTATTTTTCATAATCAAATATTACCTCTCAAATATTTTCTTAATTTATCATTAATTTCATCATGTAATTCAAATCCATTAAATAAATAATTATTGTAAATTTTAATTTCACATTTTTCAATACATATTCTTGCTTGCACCTCAGTTTTATGTTTGCTAGTATCAGGATTAACTACATAATTAACTCGTTTTTGTAATCTATCTAATCTAATTTGTTCATCTGCAATTATAGCAACTGGTAAATAATTTTTATTTGTAAAATAATAAAATTCATTCTCTTGTCTTGCATCATCTATCACAATTTTATCAATACCTAAACTTCTACTAATTAAATAGTCACACCAGATATTTTGATGAAATATTTGTCTCATCATTTGTCCATATGCTTGAAGATGTTCCCTATCGTGCATTTTATACAATTCACATTCTGAATGTATTTTTTCACCTAATGATAATTTTGTGTATCCATATTGTTCACATAAATATTTTGCTACTGTTGATTTTCCAGATCCCATTTCTCCGAATAGGATAATATTTTGCATATATTATTTACTCCTTTCTATTTATATTTATATTTATATTTCCAATCTAATTAACTTTTTAATTTTTCTAGCAATTCATTTTTACTCATTTTTCTCCCACAATTTCTATCCCCTTCTGGACACCATAAAAGATATTCGCATTGAGGTACTAACCTATCTTTTAATTGTGGTAATACTTTAATAACTTCATCTTTCATCATTATTGCAACTTTTCTATGAAAATCTTGTGCTCTAGTACATAATCTTTTGTGCATGTAATGAATTAATGCTTCAATTGTAAATCCAATAGTTAAAGTAGTATTTGTTGCTCTAGGAAGTACATAATTAGAATCTTCTACTGCTTGTTTCTCTTTTATCCCATTGTTAATTAGGATATTCTTAATTTTAATCCTACTTTTATTTATTTCATCATTAATTCTATCATATTCTTCTTTTGCTTCTTGAATCCTATCAATAGTAGTAGGTGTAGTATATTCGTAATTATTCATATCTACATACCTAAATGATTTAAGATTTTTAATGATATTATTGGGATTCTCATCATATGTATGTTCACCAATAGGAAATTGTCTTACTCCTATTTCATGTCGCATGATTTGCTCACTGATACCTCTATCAATTCCATCAATTTTAAATTTAATATATTCAGTTCTACTTCCACTATAATGTTCTGTTTCAAAACAACTATTGCCTACTTTTTCTGCATATTTTTGAGGTGTGTTGTAACATTCACATGCGAATGTTCCCCATTCTTTAAATATGTTTTTGATTTGCTCTGGATTTAATAATGTTACTTGCATGTTAGACATTTCTCCTTTATAGTTTATTATATTTATATTTTTATATTCCTATTCTCTATTAACATCTAAAACAAAATCTCCTCAACACTTTCAAAATAATAATCTCTCCAATTGTCTTTCGGCAATCCACAAAATAACATTAAATTTAACGGATATTCACCTGAATCAGTGCATCTCCTAAAATCATCTCTAAACAAATATATCTTCTTACCTAAAGCAATCGCAATACCTAATTCAATCATTACACCTTCATCAGGAATTCCGTTTACAACAGCAAAAATAATATCACAATTTTCAACATCTGATTTGTCTGCTTGACCAACATCGTATGCCCAATTTTTATTTGCAAAATCTATTTGGTTATTTTTTCTAAACGGCTCATATACTTCATATCCCAATGATTCAATTTTAGATATAATTTCAGGTAATAATTTTTCATTTTGTTGTTTAGAGAAACCGTATGGATTTGCTAGATAGACAATTTCTTTTACTTTTTTGCATCTGCAATTAATACATTCAGATGGATTTATGTAATTTTCATAATAATCACAATACCAATCTACAATACCAAGATCCATCCCTCTTTCATTTTCGTTAGTTGATAAGTGTTTACATATGTTTGAGTTTGAGTTTGAGTTTGACATATATTTATTGTTACTCCTTTATCTAAATATCATATTTTTAATTTCATTATTTTTGATTTCTTTTAATATTTCTTTTATATACTCATTTTGCATAGTTATTTGTTGTTGAAGTTTACTTATTTCATTATCATGTCGTTGTCTTTCTAATCTAATTATTTCTTCTAAATTACTTACTTTCTCATCAATTAATGAATTTATATGTTCCATTAAATATTTCTTTTCTAAACTATTCATAATATTTATTCTCCTTTCTTAATTTTATTTGTGGGGAATTTCATCCCCACTATTATAACTATATTTCTACTATTTAAATTAACTATAAATCTCATTCATCACATTATTAATATTAATATTTTTCAAAACTACTCTACCATCTTCACCTATTGGTAAAAACATTATTAACTTATCAAGACATAATAATTCATCTTCATATTTTCTTGCTAATTCTTCACTAACAAACGGAGTTATGTATTGCACCTTTGGGATAAGATTAATATCTCCAACACTTCGCATAATATTTTCACCATTAGCAATAGATAATTTTAATACTGCAATTGCAAATTTAAACTCCTTTCCTAGATTATAAGATTTTAGTTTCTTTTGTAGATTTTCTACTCCTGATGGATCAAGTTTGCAATTCAATGTTGCATTTAACTTATTCGATACGTTTGTCATAAGTATCATCCTTTCTAAATTAGTGTAGGTCACAACCCTTATTTTAATATAGTTTTACTATATTAATTGTTGGATGATTGAAATATATTTGATTAATTAACGCATTATATTATTAAATATTAAATATATAATTCTTGCAAAAATTTTTAACCCATTCAGGTTTAATTTTACATATATTATTAAATTGTTCTTGATCTAATAAATATTCACTTTCTTTACCATTCTCGTTTTTATATAATGGAATATTATTATCAATGTCTTTTTTAATTGTTTCTTTAATATTATGCATATTTATTCTCCTTTTTTATTTATATTTTTATTATACAATTATATTTTTAATCTGTCAAGATAAGAATTAAATTAATATTTCTCTATTCCAACATTCACTACATTTATTTTCATTGTCAGGATAAATATATTCACAATCATCTATATTATTAGTATTATTATTTATTAATTTATATGGTTTTTCATATATAGTATTTTCTAAACATTCAAATTCAGATGGACAATAACATTCTATTATAAATTCTTCTATTGACATATTAAAACGATCATTAAAATTATTAGAATTAACAAGATGTTGTATATCTTTTGCATTTTGTATGACATAATCAATTAATTTCATATTAATTTCTCCTTTTAATAATATTTAGTGGGGAATTTCACCCCACTATTTTATCTAATCTTCATTATCATTCTCTTCATCTTCTGTTTCATCGTCTTCTTCTATATACCACTTACTTTCAGCAATATCTTCTGGAAAGAAATTATAATTGTGACGTTGTTGTTCATGACCATATCTTAATATTGACGTATCTAAACATTTACAACAAATAATTTTGTTATTAAAATACCATTGATTAAATGCTTCTATAAATGGTATAAATTTATATACAACTTGAAATTTATAATTAAGTGTTTCATTATGTATCGGAACAACATTTCCATATACTTTTCCATTTTCTTCTTTGCTATTATCATCTATTTCATATCTTAATATACCATCTTCATCGGTGTATACTAAACTACAAAATTCCTCATAAGTTTCTCCATGATACATTGCAAACAATCTGTTTTCATTATATGGCATATTTAAAATTTCTTCTAATGTATGCATAAATTAATCTCCTTTATTATATATTTTATTATATTTTTATTCATCTGTTTTATCTGTTTCAACGATTTTAATTCCATCTAAATCTAAATTACTTGCATGAATTGAACCACATTTAATAACAAAATCTGAAAAATTAATTATTGAATCTTCATTGTTTTTATCTTTTTCAATAATTTTAACTCCATCATTGCTTGAAATTTCTATTCTATCATATTCTAAAATAATAAATTTCACCTCCTTTCAATTAAATTATTCCATATAACTAACATGTGTCTTCAAATGATAATCTACATCACCATTGTTCACATGATAATTTCTAATAATATCACTTCTATTTTCATAATAATTTTCTTTATATTTTACTTTTGCTCCTTTAATTAATTCTTCTATTTTTTGTTTTTCATATTCATCAAATGTTGACAATTCAAAATTAGAAAGATCGGTTATTTTCACTTCACTATAATCATCAAAATATATAATAATACTCTCATATATTATAACTTCATATATTCTATTTTGAGTTGTATGATTTTCACTTAATTTTTTATATTTATAATATTTTATTTGTTTCATGATTTGTTCTCCTTTATAATTTATATTATTATTCAATATACGAGAATAATCATGACATTTTCTTAAAAAGTTAGGATCGATAACTCTTTTACTACTCTCTTCCAAAAACTGCCTTGAGGTTTTTTCGTTTATTTTAATTACTGAATTTTTGGGTCTTGCTAGTAATGCCATGTTTATTTTTATGGTTATAAGTATCACCTCTTTTGTTTGTTATTTTATACATATGTATTTAAGCACTTTTATTTTGTTCTTCTATGTATTTTTCATAATCTTCTTTATACATCCATTTAAAATTCCCTGCTGTTTTTTGTTTGTTTCTACAACAATTAGAAATATTATAAATTTTTAATTGTCTTTCTGCTTCTGCTGAGCTTATAAATTCTTGTATATATTCACCATTTAAAGACAACTGTATTACTGTCATACCATTATACATACCACTTATTTTACCATTTTCTATTAGTGCATTTTTAGGATTATAATCACACCAACCCAATTCTACTCCTTGTTTAAGATATTTACAAATTGCATTTTTACCTAATTTTAGTATATTTGAAATTTCTTTTGTATTTCTGATTCCACTGTTCCAATAATCACATGCAATTTTTACTAGACTACTACAAGCAAATTCATGACACTTTAACCAATTAATATTACTTAAATCATATCTATTAAATTCAGGAATATTTAAAATACTATTTTTAATCCATTCTAATTCTGATTTCCTAGCATCAATTTCTATGTATTTTAAACCATTTTTCTCTGCCAATTCTTTTTTAATTTTATCATTTTCTTGTTCTTCTTCTAATGTTCTTGCTGTTTTACCATATCTACTAAATCCTTCTCCATAATGTTGTGAACCATGTATTTCCCAAACTTCATTATGATTAATTAATAAGTTATCATATTTCTTTTTGCCATTTAATTTAGGATTATCATGTTGTATAATTGCCCAATCTGGTGAATATTCTGGTATATATTCTTCATTTAATTGATTAATAAATTCACGTATAAATTTATTAGGGTATGGTATTTTATCTCCGCATTTAGGACAACATATCCCATTATAATAAAAATTATAAATTTTCATTAACTTTTCTTTGCCACAATCTTTACATTTAAATAATATACTTTCTCCACTAGCACATGTATATTTATATGCATCATTTTTATCTACTAAATGTTCTATCATCCAAGGTGTTGTTGTTGCCATATCATTATATCCTATTAATATATCTTTCCCGTAGCAAATATTACATCCTACTCCTTTAATTAATTGATATTCAAATATAGTATTTTCATTATAATCTAATAAACATTTGTATCTATATCCTTTATGTGAATATTTATTATTTTTATCATATATTTTAATTTGTTCTAAAATTTCTATTTTACCTGTTTTGGTTTTAATTATATCTCCAATATTATACTTATATTCTCTGGTATAATTGCCTAATAATTCACCAATTCCGCAAATATGAAAACTACATGTTTTTAAAGTTAAATGATTATTATTATATTTAATATTTAATTTTTGTCCTTTTATATTATAATCAACAATCTCTACTTCACCTTCAATATCATCATAAATAAACTTAACTTTATAACCAATAGATTTTTTCCAATTTATTTTTCCTTTATTAGTACCATTAAGATTTATTGGTAATTCATCTAAAAATACTTTCTTCAAATCCTTTATATCCTCCTCGTCAGGAGGTGTAGCTACACTATATTAACTTGCAAGTTCTCCTATTATATTTGTATTTTATTTATATTTTGCTATGTTATTCTAATATTTACTATTTAACTATTTTTCAATAAATTATTCTCTTCTTTCATAAAATTTTCTTTAGTTTTATCCTTCTTATTTTTTCTTGAAGGAAATATACCAACAACTTCATTAATATTAAGAAACAATGGTATAATATCCTCTTCACAAGATTCATTGCAAGGTATGAAACTAATAGATTCTAACTTATCTTTTTCAGTATTCATAGTTATATCTATATCTTTGCAAATTACTTTTTGCCAGTCACCACTTCTAAGTAAAAATATATATTCTTTATTATCTTCATAATTTTTACTTTGTTTTACTTTATTAATTATATATAATATTTTTGTTAATTTAATAAATGAATCATTGAGAGATTTAAATAATTCATAATCGTCTGTATTTATTTCAATTATCTTATGTAAACTTTTAATTTCAGATGTAAGTTTATTAGTTAATTGTTTAATAAAATCATCATATTGTTTATCTATAGTTTTATAATTTTCAAAAGAATCTGAAAAACATATAGACATATTTTTGTATAATTTAAAGTTTGGTGTTTCATTAATTCTAATTTCTGCTAATTTGTCTAGAATGTTAAATATATCTTTTTTAATTATTTCTTTGATATTTTCCATATTAGTTATTTTCCTTTACGATTATCTTCTTCAAACCACTCTCTATGTTGTGGATTATTAGGACTAAGCTTAATTATACCGTTTATTGCTTTTAATACTGGTGCTACAGCACTAATTCTATCTAATTTAGATTTTAAATCTATTGGTTTTTGCATTATCTACTGCTCCTTTCAATTAATTATCCTTAATAATTATTACATTTCATCATATAAACCCAACACCGTAAAACCTATATAATGTAATAAAAATTTTATCATTTTATTTTCACTTATAGGAAAAATAAAACCTTCTTTTTCTAATTGATTATGAAAAAATATTTCATTATTATCAAGAATAGAAATAAGATAATCTATTTTATTTTCTAACATTTCATTTAATATTTTTGTATTATTTTTATTTTCTGTTTCAATATCTTCCATAGTTAATTTTTTAATATTAGACTTATTAATTTTTGTCATATTATTGCACTTTCTCCTTTCAATCAATAATTCTATTTGTCCATCCAATAACTTTCATATATTTGCTAAAATATACATCGTTTGGGACAGAAATATTTTCTATCTTATTTATATCTTCATATACAAGATATTTATCAATATTACCACTTCCATAATCAATTGCTTTGGCATGATATATTTTACCTTTAGTGAGAAATGGATATCGTTTTCCTTGTTTAATACATTCTATTATACATTGAGATTGTTTTTGTTTTGGGATATGTACTTTCATAATTTTTATTTTCTCCCTGATTTTATTTAAAAATACATAATATAGTAGTTACCCAAAATACCTACCATATTATGCAACCGTACTAACCAATACGGATTAGTCTATATCTACTTGAATTGTAGTTTGCTCGACCACTGCGAATCAAATTTGGGGTTTGATGGTTAATTGATTATTGAGTGAAACTTATAAAAATTTTGTCTATATTCCCACTGATACAGACTTATGACTAATTATATTAATCATCCCGTATGCATATGAAGTGCATACACACATCCAAACTTCACACATGAGTTATATTCTCACCGTAACTCTCGGTTAAATCATTTTTATCTACTGAAACCCACAACAGTAGAAAGGTTGTCAAATTAAATTTTCTTTATCTAATCTCAATTTATTTAATCCAACACCATCCTGCACTCCCTGCTAATCTCCTTAGTGCTTTCCAAAGTTTTATTTTAATTTCCCTTACAATTATTATTTTATCATTTTGTTTATGAGTTGTCAACAATTATTTTTATAATTTGTTAAATTTATTTTACTTATAATTTTAATTGACTTGCATTTCCAAAATCTATTTTACCTTCAATATTAAGTTTAAATAAATGTCTTTGATTACAACCATCAATTAATTCACTTCTTTTGGGATATATCTCTACGGCTAAAACTTCATCTCCCCATATTTTATTTTTAATATTCCACATATTATACCAAGATTCTACAGGCATATTATCTTTTCTAAAAATAGTAATTTGATTTCTATCAGTTTCTTCACAAATGATATATTCATCAGTCTCATAATATTTTGTTTCTTCAACTTCACCAGTATATCTAAAATTATTTATAGTATCTCTTCCTTTATAAGTATATGGATTATCTAAAAATTCTTTAATATTATTAACATTATTTAATGTTGTCATTTTATCTCCTTTCTAAAAGTAATTATTCAATTTTTCTAAATAACTCTTTGCTATCCACGAGATACCTTTATGCATCAAGGCTGAATTGCTCCAATCTATTTCGCTTACAATTAATTTTGCTAATTCAGTTGATTTTACAGTATCTAGTGTACCATTTGAAAACCTTACTAACTCTGTGGTCATCTCTTTTATTGTCTGATTTATAAACTTTTCATCTATTGTATTCATATAACTCCTTTCTAAAATCTACAAACATTTCAAACAATCATAATCATCCCAAATATCAAAATCATAATTACTATACTCATTGATTTTAATATAAAATTCCACATCATTATTGTCACAGAATATTTTATATATTTCATTATATTTATCTGTTGTTTTTGCATCTAATTTATTTGCTAAAATATCTATTTGTATTTCTCCATTGTCAAATATAATAGCACCTTTATATCCTTCAATTTTATTTAATTTAGGTACAAATTTTTCTTTAATTAATATAACTTCTTTAAAATTTGATTCCATTTCTCTAAGGAAATATTCTAATATCTCCGTCTTATTTGAATTGTTTGTATTATTACATAATTCAATAACATCTTTAATATCTTTAATTTCTTTTTCAAAATTTTCAAGATATAAATTAATCTGCATATATTATTTTCTCCTTTCTTTAAAACATGATAAAAAATGAAATTTATGTAGATATTTCTATCTACTTTGTTAGATTATAATTAATATAATTTAACTGGGTGTAAACCTATACCCTCTATTCCATTTGTGTAATACATTTGGAAATACTTTTTATGTTTTTAAAAACGTAAACAAATAATCAAAATGTTTACGTTTTTTAAATTAATTTTAACACTTAATAATTTTACTTAGTTTTTCCTTCGCATATTTTAATATAAATTCTTCCATAGTCATACATCCTTCGATTATATGTACTTTTTCATTTTGTTTCTTAAAATTATCAATAGCAATCTCCAACCAAGATAATGCATAACCACGACACCAATCATCATTTTGAGATATTATACTTGCAATCCTTTTTCTTTCTGATATTACACCTTCATTAAATTTCATTTCTGAAAATTGAGTTAATACATCTGCTTTTTGTGCTTTAGAAATTCTATCCATATCATAAATTCTCCTTTCTACATTGTTTTTTATATTCAGACTCAAAATGTTCTTTAACTTTACTATACCAATTAATGGCATGTTCACTTAAATTATTATTTTCTAGTACAAAACTAAGTGCATTCCTAACTACATTCATTTCTTCTGTAGTTAATTCCATTTTGTAAATCATAAATTCATTCTCCTTTCTTTTTAATTTAAGAATATTTAACAATATCTAACATAACACTAATCCATTCCTGCACCGCAATGACAACAAATATTTAACTCTTTAGCACAATCCATACAATATTTATCTACATTAGAATTATGGTGTATAATTTCATCACTACAATTTTTACATATAAATGTTGTGAATGCTTGAAGTGATATTTTATTGCTCATATAATAGCAATATTTACATTGTTGCAGTTTGATTCTTTTAGTTTGTTTTGTGTTGTTATCATAGTTAAATAAATTTTTTCTTATTAATTCTACAAGTGATTTGTTTCTATCTGTGTAGTGTTTTGAATCGAATAACATATGTTTATTTCCTTTCTCATTCATTATAAATAAATATTTTAATGACTTATTGTAATTTTACCTATTCTTTTACAATCATCACATCTACAAATTTTCCAACGCCATTCATCTTCTGCACCCATAAAACAATAAAATGGTCTATCTTTATTATAATGATGATGTTCTGTGTATCCATGACCATTCTTTCTATTTATCTGCATTTTTCTATCTATAAAATTTCTAAAACTACGTTCTACTTCTTCATCTGTTTCAAATAAATTATAAGTGATATGATTAAACCAGTTTAACATCCATACTTCATCTTCATAATATTCATATTTTTCTTCTAACCAATTAATAACAGGATGATTCTTTTCAATTTGTAATTGTTCAATATAATTTTTATACTCTTCTAAATCATTATTTAACTTTTCTTTTGTAGGAATTTCTTTATACATTATACTGCAACCAACACTATTATTTTGATAGTCATCTTGATTCCATCTTAATGAAAACTTGTAAATTGGGTATTTAATTTCTTTCATAGTTTAGTTTCTCCTTTAATAAATATTCAATAGTATCAATTAAATCTTTAACCAAATAATAGTAGTCTTCTCTAAGAGATATAGGATAATATCTTAAACACATTTTTTGGTATTCACATTTATTGTTTTCTTCTGGATGTTCACATTCATAACAATATTCAGTAAAATAAGGATGTCTTTCATTTACATTTTCTTCAAATATAAATTTCTTTAGTTTATCAAATTCATTTAAATCAATTATCATAATTAAATCCTTTCATAATTAATCTGTTTAATTTTTAAATCTATCTAGCCAATTAAATTCTGTAAAATTTACACATCTTTTATCAAGATGTCTTAAAGGGCAACAATTCATTTTGCAGTTTTCACAAGTTTGATTATTTGTATTTGACATAATAATAACTCCTTTTATTTGTTTTTATTTTAATTTATATATACTTACGTCATAATCACTAAATATTTTTTCAATTATTCCATATACAGTATTCCAATCTCCTCCACCTAAACCACAACCAATACCATATGGGATTGCTATAGATTTTCCTTTTAATTTATTATTCTCCCATGTTACTGATTCATATAGACTATATAAACATTTTTCTAATGCTTCATAATCCGTGTATTGTTTATCTCTGCCATATCTATCTTGACCAAATAAATTTGCAACAATTTTACCATCTGAACATTCTACAAATTGAATACTTCCTAATAATGATTCTTTTTTAGAATAGCCTCTTTTATATTCTTCTTTTGCCCAATTAATTAAATCTACATATTCCTTATAAACATTAGGATATTTATTTCTAATTTGTTTTGCTAAGTCTGCATTCATAACTTTCTGGCAGTTCACTTGATGACAGATTATGTCTTCATTTGCATCAAGGATATTTCCTTTAATATTTTTAATCATATAATTATTACTCCTTTAAATTTTAATAATATTCTCTAATTTTAGATATATGAAATTCCATTGTGAACCAATCTTTATTATTAAACGAAGCAAATATAAAAATATAATTTGTTCTTTCTATTCCAAAACCATGAATATTTATTTTATTAAATAGTTTAATTCTCCAAGGCAATTTGCTTTTAATTAATCTTTTACATATATTACTACTATTATTAAATTCATAACTTAACTTATCATATACATCATGAGTTTCTTTACTTGCTTGTTCAGATTGTTGTTTTTCACCTAGAATTTCTTTTTCTAATTCATTTTTTATTTGATTATACATATCATCTAAAGAAATTATTGAAGTTTCTAAGTTTTTTCTTATGGTATTTTTAATTTGCTTAGAATTTATATTAATCACCTCGATTATTTAAATACTCTTCTTCTGAAACATATTTATATCTACCTTCTAGTGTATAAATATAAATTGCATTTGTTATTTTTCTTAATTTAACTTCTAATTTCATTCTCCATTTATAAATATCTATTCTATTTACAATATATAAATCGTGATATTTTAATCCTTCATATAATGGGTACATATATCCTTCTATTCCATAAAATCCTATTCTTTGGATATTAAATTGTTTATGTTTATTTAAAATAAATTCAATTGTATCTGTCACATATTCCGATTTGTATGGTATTATTTGTTTATTTTCATTATCTATTATGTAAAATAAGTATAGCTTGTTACATATATCTATATCTATTAACATTTCCATTTTAAATGATTTAAAAGAAGTATATTTTAATTTATTTATACTAAAACCTCCTTTCTAATAAGATAATAAAACTAAATTTTTATTCTCCCTTCACATAACCTAATTCATCTGCAATTTCAGTAAATAATTCAAATACTTTATCAATTAATGTTGGTTGTTTATAAAAATCTGTATCATCTTTATTTTTATCTGTACTAATACCTAATTTAATTTGACATTCTTTGCATATAAATAATTCTTTCTTTGTTGCAATACTAGATGAATAGTTTCCATCTGAAACATACTCACTTCCTATTTTACCTATTAAAAATTTAATTGCTCTAAATTCTGATTCATTTGGTTTATCATAAATTTTTTCTACATTGCATTTATCACAGATATGTATTACTTTTTTCATAATAATTGTCTCCTTTTTATTTATAATTCTTATGTTGTTTATTTTAATATCCGGTATGATAATTATATCCATCCCAATTATATTCTTTATAATTTCTTAATCTAAATTCATCAGCATCACTAAATCTCATTTTTGCATATTTACAAAATATTTTATATAGTTTTTGTGCTTTGATTCTATTGCCACTTTCAAATTCATCTTCCATCCATTGAAGTAATTCAGATAGTTTTAACATAATATTTCTCCTTTCTTAAATTTATTTTTAATACCTGCAATAGCAATTTGATAAGCAATATTAACAGGAGGCCACTCTAATATAATTCCTACATTTTTCATTGTTTCAGTCAAATTAACTCCCATTGCTTCTGGACAAGTAATTATTTCATAATCTAACCCTTCATAATCTTTTATGAATTTTTCACATTTTAATCTTAATTGTTTTCTTGCTGAATTTTGCCAATACAAAACACATTTTAATTGATGTTCTGACCATTCAGGATGTTTTAATTTCATTTTCTCTATATGAGATTTAAAATCAAATATATTATATATTGCATAAATAGGTTTGAACATATCAATATATTTATCAAATAAAGGTGCGAATGGAGGACAATCTGATCTTTTTCTAAAATTAGGACATCCTTTAGAATGATTATAATAAGGTTTTCTACATAGTCCTCTCATTGCATAATCAACTATAGGATTAACTTGAACAATAAATTTATCTATATTAATAATTAATCATTTCCTTTCAATTGTAATTTTTTTGCAAGGTGCATCTACAATCTTATCATTTGCTTGTAATACTTTATGATTGCAATTTGCACAATCTTCACCTGATAATTTTATATTTATTGATTTAATATCTTTGCCTCTTCCTGTAGGAACAAATTGAAGTAAATGAACTTTATGTGCATTTTTTGGTATATATACATCTTCCCCAGGCATTAAACAAACATTTGCTTCTACTTGTATTTCTTTTATTACAGAAGTATTATATTTAATTTGGTTTATTGTATTAGTATATGCCCAAACATCAGGAGTTAATTGTTTACATAATTGCAATATCTCATAAAATTTAGGATGTGATAATGGTTCTCCACCTGATATATTAATTCTATCTGTTGCTAATATTTTATTAGATTTTAAGAATTGTTTGATTATTTCCATATGAAGATGTAATCCATTTTCTGTTGCATTAGTAGAACAATAATTACAATTATGTGGACAATATTGAGTTATTTCAATTGTGTATTCTGCCATATTATTACTCCTTATTATCTAATACTAATATTTCTCTATTCCAACACTCTTTACATTTATCTAAACTATTTCCATCATTATATTTACAATCATTCTTATCATTTTTAAGTTTAACATATGGTTTTTCATACTGAGTATTTTTTAAACATTCAAAAAATGATGGACAATAATTAGTATATATAAAAACTTCTAATACAATATTATATCGTTCTGCAAAATATTTTATATTTTTAATTTCTTTCGCGTTTTGTATGATGTAATTAATTAGTTTCATATTTGATATTATTCTCCTTTAATTCTCATAAAAATAACTTTTTCTACCAAAATAATCACAATCATAACAATTCATTAACTCAACATCATTCCAAGATTTAATTACGTCTTTATGCAATGGGAATACTCTGATTAATTCTAATTGATAGTATTCACGTTCCCATTCTTGTAGGTAATATGATTCATTGTTGTTCATATATTATAATTTATTCTCCTTATTATTCAATTTCCTATTTCTTCTCTCACATTCTAACTTTGCATCTTCCTTAGTAAAATGTAAATACAATTCTGATTCAGCATATGCAGAATCTATTCTATCATAATATCTCAAATTTCCATATGTTTTACATCTATCAATTTTAATAATTTTTACTAAATTATCTGATACAATCCATTTTTCTTCAAAGTATGTACCATCACCAT